>Ga0307379_10004748_pt1 | contig 19252 bp, 19 predicted proteins | sample UN2MG_FD_202237 | JGI IMG/M metagenome (GOLD analysis project Ga0307379, IMG submission 202237) | Soil microbial communities from Risofladan, Vaasa, Finland - UN-2 | ecosystem: Environmental > Terrestrial > Soil > Coastal area > Acid sulfate soil | place: Finland: Risofladan, Vaasa | collected... | reverse complement strand
CGCCGCGGGTCGTTCACCCACGTCGGCCGGAACCACGCCACCAGCACCGACCCGGCCACCGGCTGGACCACGTTCTCCCAGAACCCGTGCATCTCCAGGACCGGCCAGAGGCTGAGCATGTCGCCCCCGTTGGCCGCCAGGAAGCTGACCGCCGCCCGGACGCTGTGCGGGGCCTGCCGGCAGTCGGCGTCGACAAAGAGGAGCCACTCGCCCCCTGCCTCCCCTGCCCCGGTGTGCATGGCGTGCGGCTTGCCGAACCAACCGGGGGCGAGTTCCTTGATTTGCACCAGGCGGACCCGCCCGTCGCGGGCCGCCACCTCGCGGACGACCTCGGCCGTGCGGTCGGTCGAGCGGTCGTCGACGACGAGAATCTCGATGTCCGGGTAGTCCTGCACGAGCAACGTCTCGAGGGCCGGGCCGATGTTGGCCTCCTCGTCCTTCGCCGGCACGATGACCGATACCCGCCCTGCCCCGGCCACGTCGGGTATCGTCTCGGCCGACAGCACCGGCCCGCGCGACCCCGGCCGATACACCACCACCACCCGGTAGACCCAGACGGCCGCCACGAGGCCCAGAAACACGATGCCCAGGACCTGGAGAATCACGGGTGCTCCTCGCGCCCCGTGGCCGCGAAGGCGGCCCGCGCGGCATCGTAGACCTCGCGGAACGCCACGCCGCGCTGCCGGGCCAGGGCCAAGCAGTCGTCGTACTCGGGCAGGGCCGTCACGACCCGGCCGCCCCGGCGGCCGACCTTCACCCGGACCGGCCCCAGCGGCGTCTCGACGCTGACGTGCTCGCGGGCCAGTTTCGCCCGTTCGACCCGGCGGCGGCGGAGGCCGAAGGTCGTCGTCTCGCGGAAAACCGCGTTTTCAACCGCGCCGAGGGCCGTTTCGTCGGCCAGGCACGCCAGGACCACCCCCGGCCGGCCCTTCTTCATCGTGGCCGGGGTCAGCCAGACGTCGAGGGCCCCGGCGGCCAGAATCGCCTGCGTCGCCGCCCCCAGGGTCTCGCCGGTGGCGTCGTCGACGTTGGCCTCCAGCAGCCAGACGGCGTCGGACTCACCGGCCGCCCCCTCGCACGCCTGGCCCAGGACGACCCTGAGCACGTTCGGCCCGAGCGTGCCCTGGCGGGCCCCTGCCCCGTATCCGACGGCCGCCGGCACCATGGCGGGCATGGGGCCGAACCGCTCCGCCAGCGTCACGAGGATGGCGGCGCCGGTGGGTGTGGTCAGTTCGCCCGGCTCCTCGGACTCGGCCGTCGGCACGCCCCGCACGAGTTCGACGACGGCCGGCGCGGGCACGGGTAATCGACCATGCGAGACATCTACATGGCCCGAGCCCAGGGGCAGGGGCGAGGCGACGAGGCGCTCTACGCCCAGCATCGCCAGGCCCGCGCACACCCCCACGATGTCGACGATCGCGTCGACCGCCCCCACCTCGTGGAAGTGCACCTCCTCGGGGGTCGTCCCGTGGACCTTCGCCTCCGCCTCGGCCAGACGCCGGAAGACCGCCCGGGCCCGCTCGCCCGCGCCGCCCGGCAGCTCGGCCCCCGCGATGATGGCCTCGATGTCCGACAGGCCCCGGTGATGATGATGGTGCCCCGTCAGCCGGACCTCGGCCCGCGTGGCCACGAGGCCCTTGCGGTCCTCCTTGCGGACCGCCAGGTCGTACCCCGAGACGGGCAGCCGCGCGAGGCACTCGCGGAGGTCCTTCTCCGCCAGACCGGCATCCAAAAGCGCGCCGAGCAGCATGTCGCCGCTGGCGCCGGAAAAGGCATCGACGTAGATGAGACCCATCGGACTCCCCTGCTCTGGTTCCGCGCCCCGCCGGCCCAAACGGCAGCCCGCCGCGGGCTTACTTGGCTTTCGGTTGACCGGCCGCGTCGGCCTTCGCCTTGAGTTCCGCTACCGCCTCGTCGTAGGCCTCCTGCCCCAGGACGACGCGGCGGATGTAGGCGACGTCGGCCAGGCTACCGCCCATCGGTCCCTTGTCACGCTGGTGCAGGATGTAGCGCTCGGCCTTGCCGTCCTCCCGGACATACAGCGGCTGACCCAGGATGTGGCCGACGACCTCGTGGTCGTTCCGTAGCGTTAGCCGCCACGCCAGGCTGCGGACCGGGTACGACCGGCCGGTGTAGACCTTCTCGGGGTTACCGGCCTCCTTGAACCGCCATTCCTTGTCGTCGCGTTCCCACTCGACGATGACCTCCATGCGCTTGCACGCCGGCACGGGCACGTACTCGTAGACCTTGTGCTCGATGTTGTAGATCTTGAGGCGCTTGGCCCGCGTGGTGTAGATGCGGCCGGGCAACTTTGCACCGGTCGAGAGTTCGATGTACCCGGGCACGGCGTCCTTGCGGGCCCCGGCGTCGGCCCGCTCGCCGAACGGGCTGGCGGCAGGGGCCGTCTCGGCCGTCGGCTCGGCGTCGTCTTCGACGAACGTGATGTCCGGCTCTTTCTGCTCGGCGGCGACAGGCGGTGAACCCCCCTGCCCGTTCTCGGCCGCGCCCACGGCAAGCACCCCCAGCATGGCAAGCGCCGCGCAGGCGCCCGCGGCGCGCACGACCGCGCCGCGACGAATTCCCGCCCGTTGCGCCCGCCAAGCGCTTGACATCATGTCAATCGCCTTCCATACTGCCGGCCATGGACCGAATCGGCATCCTTGGCGGCACATTCGACCCGATTCACCTGGGCCATCTTATCCCGGCCGCGTACGCGTGCAACCATCTTCGGCTGGACCGGCTGATTCTGGTCCCATCGGCCGCCCCGGTCCACCGGCCGCGCCATGCCCCGGCCGCCGGGGATCATCGGTTGCGGATGTGCCGCCTCGCGGCCGCATCGTTGCCGCCGTTCCAGGTCTCCGACGCCGAGGTCTCGCGGGCCGAGCCGTCGTACACCATCCTGACCGTGCGGCACATGGCCGCCACGCTGGGTGCCGGGGCCGAACTCATCCTCCTGGTCGGCGAGGACAACCTGCCGACGCTCCACACGTGGCGGGCGATCGAGGAGATCCTCGACCTGGCCCGCCTGGCGGTCCTGCCGCGCCCGGCCACGGGGCCACCCGACCTGGGTCCGCTCCGGGCCGCCATCGGCGAGCCGGCCTTGGACGAGATCCTTGGCTGCCGCGTCCCGGCCCCCATGATCCCCATCAGCGGGACCGATATCCGCGGTCGCGTCCGGGCCGGGCAGCCGATAGCCGGCCTGGTTCCGGCGAGCGTGGCGGCCTACATCGCCGCCACGGGTATCTACGCGTAACCAGCCCCTGTGGCCCCCACTGTGCGCGGCGGGTCCCCGCACCTGCCGCGCGAAACCCGCTGGCGCGGTCGAGAACGCCGTTTCTTGCGCGGTGGGTACGGGGACCCACCGCGCAAGGCCTCAGGTGGCCTTGTAGCACTAAACACGCGCCACGCGGGGCGGGTCGCGGGCGGATGTTCCACGTGGAACAGGGGGTGGCGGCATCCCAGGCCGGGCCCATGTTCCACGTGGAACGTCCCTGAGCCCCCCTACCCCAGGCGGCCCAGGATGCGGTCCAGGTCGTCCTGGCTGTAGAACTCGATGACGATCTTCCCGGTGCCCGGCCTGGCCCCCTGCTCGACCGAAACCTTGGTGCCCAGGGCCTCGCGCAGCCTCGCCTCCAGGCCCCGGACCTCGGGACCCTTGGCGGGCCCGGCCCGCTTGGGCTTCCGCGGCACCGCGGGGCCCGTCAGATGCTCCACCTGCCGGACCGACAGCCCTTCGCGGGCCACCCGCTCGGCCAGGTGGACCTGTTTCCTGGGGTCCTCGACCGCCAGAATCGCCCGGGCGTGCCCCATGGCCACGAGGCCGCTACGGACCATCGCCTGGACCTCGGCCGGCAGTTCCAGGAGGCGGATCATGTTGGCGATGGTGCTGCGGTCCAGGCCCAGCCGCCCGGAGGCCTCGGCCTGCGTCCGGCCGGTCGAGGCCAGGTACGCCCGGAAACTCTCGGCCTTCTCGATGGGGTCGAGGTCCTCACGCTGCAGGTTCTCGACGAGGGCGAGTTCCAGCATCTGGTCATCCGGCACGTCGCGGACCACCACCGGCACCTCGGCCAGGCCAACCGCCCTGGCGGCCCGGAAACGCCGCTCGCCGGCAATGATCTGGTAGCGGTCGCCGTGCCGGCGGACCACAATGGGTTGGAGGACGCCGTGTTCGCGGACCGAGGCCTCCAGTTGCCCGAGATCCTGCGCATCGAGCATCTGCCGCGGCTGATGCGGGTTCGGGTCGAGCAGCGCAATGGCGACCGACGAGACCGGGCCGGCGGGCGCCGTAAGGTCGGGTATGGGCTCGTCGGACCGCCCCTTCATCAGCCCGTCGAGTCCGCGTCCGAGCCGGCGGATGGCCATGGGACCCTCCTAACTGGACTCGCCCACAAGCGAGCGTTCGATGACCTCGATGGCCAGGTTGACGTACGCCCGCGCCCCGGGCGACCGCGGGGCGTAGTCGATAATGGACCGACAATGGCTTGGCGCCTCGGCCACCGCCGGGTCGCGCGGGATGACGGTCTGGAAAACGGGGTCGTCGAGTTTCTCGCGGACCTCGTTTTCGACGTCCCGGGTCAGTTCGGCCCCCGGGTCGTACATAGTAAACAGGACGCCCGCGACCCGCAAGGCCGGGTTCAGCCGGGCCGACTGCCGCACCGCAGCCAGGAGTTGCACCAGCCCCTCCAGGGGGTAGTATTCACACTGGATGGGGACGATGACGCCCGTCGCGGCGGCCAGGGCGTTCTGTGTCAGCGGCCCGAGGGAGGGCGGGCAGTCGATGAAAACCGCATCAAACCGCCCGTCGCCGAGCCCCGCCAGGCGGTCGCGGAGCACCAGGGCCGATGGCAGGCCCTGGACGGCGAGGCGCTCAAGGTCCCGGCCGGCCGCGATCGCCTCAACGCCAGCCCAGTCCGTGGCCGTAACGGCACCGGCGGCACCGGCAGGCGAGAACGCGGGGCTCACCGCCACCATCTCCAGGCCCAGGCCGCTGGTGGCGTTGCCCTGGGGGTCGACGTCGACCACCAGAACCCGCGGGCCCGACAGGGCCACCGCGTGGGCGACGGACGTGGCGGTCGTCGTCTTCCCGACGCCGCCTTTCTGGTTGGCCACCGCGAGGATCGCCGGCACCGAGAGCCTCCCTCGCCGCCATTCTAGAGGCGGCCGCAGGGCGGGCAACAGAAAACTCATTGCGAGGGTGGGGCAGGGGCCTATAATGCGCCCAAGACGCCCGGCGCGCGGGGCCGGAGGGGCCACGGAATGGACGGCCGGAGACATGTGCATTACTCTGGCCGCGTTCAGGGCGTCGGGTTCCGGTACACCGTCCGGGCCCTGGCCAGAGGCCGCCCGGTGAGCGGCTTCGTGCGGAACTGCCCCGACGGCCGGGTCGAGGTCGTCGTGGAGGGGCAGGCCGGGGAGGTCGAGGCCTTCCTGGCGGCCGTCCGGGAGGAAATGGCCGACTATATCGGCCACGTCGAGGTCCAGGACGAGCCGCCCACGGGCGAGTTTTCGGGCTTCGCCGTGGCGTTTTAGGCGCCTGGCGGAGCAGGGGGGGCAGGGGGGGGGGTCGGAGCGGGCCATGCGGGCGCTGGCAGGCATCGTGCTGAACACGTTCCGCGAGTCGGTGCGGCAGCCCTTTTACTACCTGCTGCTGGCCGCCGGGGTGGCGGCCCTGGTCATCACGATGCGCCTGCCGCTCTTCACGTTCTATGATGATACGGATATGTACAAGGAACTTGGCCTGTCGTTCATCCTGCTGTTCGCCCTGCTGGCGGGACTGTTGGCCGCCGCCACGGGCGTGGCCCGCGAGGTCGAGGCCAAGACGGCCCACACGATCCTCGCCAAGGCCCTGGGCCGGTGGCAGTTCGTCCTGGGCAAGTACCTCGGGGCGATGGGGGCGGTGGGGGTGGCGACGGCCGTCCTGGGGGTCGTGTTTGTGGCGTGCGTATACTACCGTGTCGAACTCGATGCCAGCGTGCTCGAGCGGGTGCTCGCGCGCGGCGGCGTCGGCCGGCAGGTCGAGGCGTTCCGCGCGAGGCAGGTCAACCAGGCCGTGACGGTCGTGCCGGGCCTCGCGCTGGTGCTGCTCCAGGTGGGGGTGCTGTCGGCGTTGGCCACGGCGCTGTCGGCCCGCTTCTCGGTGGCGACAAGCGTGGTCCTGAGCCTGGCGGCCTTCGTGGTGGGGCACCTGACGCTTTTTCTGGAGCAGGCCGTGCGGACGGCGGGCGGCGCCCTGGCCGCCGTCGTTCAGGGCGTCCTGGCGGTGGTCCCGTTCCTGGAGATCTTCAACATCAATCGGAAACTCAGCCACACGATACTCACGCCCCTGGATCCGGGCAGCCCGGGCGCGGCGGCGTGGGCGGCGGTGTGGGCGTACGTGGGATGGTCGGCCGTGTACGCGGCGGCGTATGCGACGGTAGTCATCGCGGTGGGCGTGATGCTGTTCCGGCGGCGGTCGCTGTCATAGCGGGAGCCGGGGTCGCCGCGCCGAAGGGACCTTGGAGGGAAGAGCCATGGCGCAGATCGTCGTTCTCTACAGCACGCTGAGCGGAAACACGCGGGCGATGGCCGAGCACGTGGCCGCCGGGGTCGGGCTCGTGCCGGGGGCCGAGGCCGCCTTCATGGACGCGGCCGCCCTCGACCTGCCGGCCCTGGAGGCCGCCGACGGCATCGCCATCGGCACGCCCAACTACTTCTCGTACCCCTCGGGCCTCGTCAAGCATTTCTTCGACCTGGCCCATCAGCGCGAGCCGTTCAAGGGCAAGCCGTACGTGGCGTTTTCGACGCACGGCGGTGGCGGCGGGGTTTCGGCCATTGTCGACAAACTGGCCGGATCGCTCGGGATGAAGGCGGCGGGGGCGGGCCTCGACGTCATGGGCCAGCCCCAGGGCGACCAGGTCAAGGCGTGTCGGCGGCTGGGCCAGGCGCTGGCCGCTGCCGCCTCGGCGTGAGGACGACTTGCCGCGGCCCGGCGGGCCCCTGCAACCACTTGTGCAGAAAAAGGTTGACGCGGCGGGCCCCCATGCTACCTTACGTCCGGTTAACATGCGGCCCCAGAGATAAGGGGGCAGCGGCGTGGGCGAGAGCGAACATGCGGAATCGGCCCTGAGGCCGGACGCCGAGGGGCGGTGCAGAGAGTTTGTCGCGACCCTCAGCGAAGAGGAGATCATGCTCCTGAGGCTCCGCGACGAGCTTTACGACGGTCGGTGGGACGCCATGCTCGCCGACCTGAATGACCGTCTCCAGGGCAAGCCGTACGTCTTTAAACTCGCCCACCGCATCCAGGACGATATCGAGCGCATCGAGCGGCTTAACCGGTTCGAGCGCCAGTACCAGGCGGACCTGGCAAAGTACATCTGAGGGCCAAGCAAGGGCGCGGAGCGACCTATGAGGCGTGTCACGCAAGGGGTTTGGGCGGTACTGGCGATGGCGATGGCGCTTCTGGCGGTGTCGGGGGCCGGCTGTGCGACGAGCCGTCCGGCGGCCGCGCCACCACCGGCAGGCGACCTGCCACTACCCGCGGCACCAGTCGTCCTGGCCGCCAACGCCATGGAGGTCCTCTGGAACACGCAGGCCCTCATCGCGCCCGACAGCCACCTGACGGCCGTCTGGGTGGTCGGCGACTTCCTGGTCTGCCACGGATCGGACCACCGCATCTACGTCATCGACGCCAAGACCGGCGTGCGGCTCTGGTCGAGGGACGTGGCGGCGCCCCACGAGGCCGTCTGGCCGCCCGCCATCGACGCCAAGGGCAACCTCTGGCTGGCCACCACGACGAAACTGATGGGCTTTGCCGGGCGCGACGGGCACAACCTGGTTGCCGCGGCCAAGCGGGCCGCGCTCCAGGCGAAGGTGGTCGAGATGGAGACCAACCTCGAGGAGTTCCAGCAGCGGGTCAGCAGGGCCGAGGCCGCCCCGGTCGACCGCAACGCCGCCCGCCTGGTCCTCGAGAAGGCCCGCATCGAGATCGAGGCCCTCCGCGACCAGGTCCGCAGCACCACCGAGACCGAGGGCATCGAACTGGAGTTCGGGCCGGCCGGCCGGCCCGCTTTCGGCGGCGCGCACTGTTACATCCCCGATGCCAAGGGCTGGCTCCAGGCCATCAGTCTGGAAGAGGGCACCGTCTCCTGGGGCCGATGGACCAACGACACCGTCACGGCCGGACCGGTGGTCGACAACTCGCTCGTCTACTTCGGCGGCCGCGACGGCAGGGTCTATGCCTCGCTTCAGCACGTGCGGAGCGTGGTCTGGCAGTATCAGACCGAGGGCGCGATTGTGGCCGACCTGAAGCGGACCGACACCGGCCTGGTGCTCGCGGCCAGCCTCGACTACGCCCTGTACGCGTTCCAGGGCTCCAGCGGCCGGCTCGAGTGGCGGCATGACGCCGGCGAACCCATCCGTAGGGCCCCGTATGCCTTTGGCAACCAGGTGTTTCTCCTGACGCGGCAGGCGGGCCTGACGGCCCTGGGCGAGGCCGGAAGGCCCCAGTGGCGGCTGGGTGAGGGCGAAGACGTTATAACCGCCGATGCGAAAACGGTTTACGTCCTGGGGCGCGGCAACGACCTCCTGGCGGTCAACCGCACGGATGGAAAGGTCCGCTTCGGCGTGCCCCTGAGGCGGGGCACTCTCATCGGCGTCAACGAAACCAAGACCGGCATCCTGTACCTCGCGTCGCCCGAGGGCCAGATCCTGGCCGTCGTCCGGAAGCCGGAGCCCGAGGAGCAACCGGCGCCGACCGAGATCGCGCCTCCGGCAGAAGAGAAGCCCGCGGCCGAAGAAGAACCCGCGGCCGAAGAGGAACCCGTGGACGGCGACACGCCTGCTCCCTAGCACGGCAATGCCACCTGTCACGCGGCAGCAGACGTAACGTCCTGCGGCAACACGACTTGCGTGCCGCAGCGCCGGGTGGCCCCGAGATTCTCGGCCGAGGGGGTAACTGTGCGGCTGGGCGTGTGCACCGCCTGCTTTCGCGACGTCAGCCTGCCGGAAGTGCTGCGCTGGACCGGCCAGGCCGGCTTCAACACCGTCGAGATCGAGTGTCCCCCCGTCCGCGATTCCGCCACGTGGTACCACGACGCGGCCCTGAACATCGGCGGTCTCGATGGCCCGGGTCGTGACGCCTTCCTGTCGGCCCTCGACGCGGCGGGCCTGACGGCGTCGGCCCTGGCGTGGTACGCCAACGTGCTCGACGCCGACTCCGGCCGCCGCGACGTCATCCTCGGCCATCTCGGCCGCCTCGTCGAGACGGCGGGCACGCTGGGCGTTGAGGTAGTATGCCTTCTGGTTGGCCGCGACCCCGCGCTGCCGCTGGGCGACTGCCTGGCCGAGTTCGCCCGCCGCATCAAGCCGGTCGTCGAGCAGGCCGAGGCGTCGGGCGTGCGGCTGGCCGTCGAGAACGCCCCCCGTATCGGCTGGCAGTTCGAGGACATGCCCGGCAACGCCGCCTTCTGCCCGGAACTGTGGGAGAAACTGTTCACGCACGTCCGGAGCCCCGCCGTCGGCCTCGCCTTCGACCCGGCCCACCTCGCCTGGACGGGCATCGACCCGCTCTTGGCCCTGACCGACTACGCCGAGAAGATCTTCCACTTCCGCGCCAAGGACGCCGAGACGCTCGACCTGAGGCAGCAGGACTGCGGCATCCTGCGGCCCAGCGGCGGCTGGTGGCGGTATCGGCTGCCGGGCCTGGGGTCCGTCGACTGGCGACGCCTCATCGACCGCCTCCACGAACTTCATTACGACGGGGCCGTGGTCATCGACCACGAAGACCCCGTCTGGCAGGGCACCCTCGACCGCATCAAGACCGGCCTCGCCCTGGCCAAGCGGCACCTGGACCCGTTCATGCCGTAGCCCTCCCTGCGCGATGCCTTGCCGCCGGAGTGGTGATAGGGTAGACTGGGGCCGTTCCGGGAGGACCAGAAGCCATCCGTGGTTTATGGGGCGTGGTCGCGTGTCAAGGAAGCAAACTTGACGTTCCAGTTGACATCCCGTCCTGCGCAACGTCGCAGGAATGCCGACAGGAACAAGCTCGCGCCCGAGGACCGCCCGGTACACGATTGGTACAGGTTCGTTCTGTCCTTCCCGCCGCATCTTGTTCGTCACTACGTCGACCAGTTCCGCCTGACGCCGGAACACCGGGTGCTGGACCCATTCTGCGGCACGGGCACGACCCTGGTCGAGTGCAAGAAGTTGGGCATTCCCAGCGTCGGTGTGGAAGCGCACCCGATGGCGTCGTTCGCCAGTCGGGTGAAAACAGAGTGGGAGGTCGATCCGGACGGGCTTCTGCGGCATGCCGAGTCCGTGGCTGATGCGACGCGGGCGCGGCTTAGGCGGCTGGGTGAGCGCCCGCAGGCTGGCAATGGCATGCGGGTCCTGCCGGTGGAGGCGGCGAGACTGTTGCTGAAGGACTCGATCAGTCCTGTGCCCCTGCATAAGTCGTTGGTCCTTCTTGACCAACTTGGCGAGTTGGCGGATGAGGAATTCCGGGCTCATGAGCTTCTCGCGCTAGCCACGTCGCTCGTGACAGATATTGGCAACCTTCACTTCGGCCCAGAAGTGGGCGTAAGGGGGGCGAAGGATGATGCCCCTGTAATCAACTGCTGGATGAAACGGGTGCGGGGAATTGCCGAGGACTTGCGGTCGCTCAGGCCGACGCACGGCACTCCGGTTGCGGTTTATCAGGACGACAGCAGGGATCTGCCACGCGGGCTCGAACGAGAGTCCGTTGATGCCGTCATCACCTCGCCGCCGTACCCGAACGAGAAGGACTATACGCGCACGACTCGCCTGGAGTCGGTTATCCTGGGTTTCGTGCGGGATAGGGAGGAACTGCGCAACCTTAAGCAGGGGCTGCTGCGGTCCAACACACGTAACGTGTATAAGGCCGACGAGGACGACCAGTGGGCCGAGGAATTCGATGAGGTTCAGAGGGTCGCTTCCGAGATTGAGAGGAGAAGGGTCGAACTGGGCAAGACAAGCGGGTTCGAGCGCCTGTACCATCGCGTGACGAAACTTTACTTTGGCGGGATGGCCAGGCATCTTGAGGAACTCAAAGCCGTGTTGCGGCCAGGGGCCAGATTGGCATATGTGGTCGGGGATCAGGCTTCTTACCTGCGGGTCATGATCCGCACAGGTCGAATCCTAGCGGACATAGCCCAGTCACTCGGCTATGAGGTCCTCGGTGTGGACCTCTTCCGGACGCGGCTGGCGACGGCAACTCGCCAACAGCTGCGCGAAGAAGTGGTGCTTCTTCGTTGGCCAGGGGGCAGCGCATAGCCATGGCAAAGGGTACGGTTTACGACCAGATCGTCGAGAGCGTGTTTCTGTCCAGGTACCGTAAGGGGGCCCGTGAAGTGCCCTTTGGCCGAGAGGAGATCTCTCGCGTTGCCAAGGAACTGGGGCTGGACGTGCCCAAGAACCTGGGTGACGTGGTCTATTCTTACCGCTACCGCAAACAACTGCCGAGAGCGGTCCGTGACCGTGCCCCGGAAGGCAAACAGTGGGTTATCAGGGCTGCTGGCACATCGCGTTACTGCTTTGCCGCTGTTGACATCGTGAACATTATTCCGTCCGAGGCCCTTGCAGAGACCAAGATACCGGACGCGACGCCGGGCCTCATCAGCATGTATGCACTCGCGGATGAGCAGGCGCTACTTGCCAAACTACGATATAACCGCCTACTTGACATCTTTCTTGGTGTAGCATGTTATTCTCTTCAGAGCCACCTTCGGACGGCGGTTCCCGGTTTGGGCCAGGTTGAGACTGACGAGCTGTACGTGGGGATCGCCCGAAGCGGTGTCCACTATGTCTTTCCGGTTCAGGCAAAAGGCCGGCGCGACCGGATCAGCACCATCCAGGTGAAACAGGACTTGGCGATGTGCAAGCACAAGTTCCCCGCCCTTGTCTGCCGTGCCGTGGCAGTTCAATTCGTGCACGACGACCTGATTGCCCTCTTCGCTCTTGAGGAAACGCGTAAGGGCATTAGGGTGGCCCTGGAGAGACACTACCTTCTTGTCCTTCCGGAGGACCTCTCGAAAGAGGAACTGGAGGCTTATGGTCGCCGACGCCCCGAAACCGAATTGGGCCTTTGATCGGGGCCTGGCGTACCAGATAGCGGTCGCTTAGGCCGCCAACTCTTGCATGGCGACTGTGCAAACCATCCTGAACTGCGTCGATCGCCTGGCCCCGTTCCGGCTGGCCGAGGAATGGGACAACGTGGGCCTGCTTCTGGGCGATGCCGCGCGCCCGGTCCGACGCCTCCTCGTCTGCCTCGACGTGACGGAGGCCGTATGCGACGAGGCCGAGCGCACGGGGGCCGAGGTCATCCTGGCCCATCACCCGCTCATCTTCGAGGGTGTGCGCCGGCTGACGGCCGACACGCCCGCCGGTCGCCTGGCCCTGCGGCTGCTGGGGCAGGGCAGGGCCGTCATCGCCGCCCACACGAACCTCGACTCGGCCCAGGGCGGCCTGTGCGACATCCTGGCCGGGATGCTCGACCTGGCGGACCTCGAGCCGCTCCAAGCCGCCCCCGCCGCCAAGCGGTTCAAGGTCGTCGTCTTCGTGCCCGAGGCCCACCTGGACGCCGTCCGCGCGGCGGCGTTCGGCGCCGGGGCAGGGCACATCGGCCGGTACAGCGAGTGCGGTTTCGCGGCCGCCGGCACCGGCACGTTCCTGCCGGGCGAGGGGACCCAGCCCGCCCTGGGTGAAGCCGGCCAACCGACCCGCGCGGCAGAACTGCGGTTCGAGACCATCGTCGACGCCGATCGCCTGGGGGCCGTCGTGGCGGCCGTCGCCCGGGCCCATCCGTACGAGGAACCCGCCATCGACGCCTACCCGCTGCACGCGCCGCCGCCGGGCCTGGGCATCGGCCGCGTCGGCCGGCCAAAGAAGTCGAGTACGCTGGCCCAGTTGGCCGATAACCTCAAGGAGAGAGCAGGACTTCAGACCGTCGGCATCGCCGGCCGCCCCGAGTGCGCGCCAGAGCGGGTGGCCGTGGTCACCGGCGCGGGCAGCGGTCTGGTCGAGGCCGTCGCGGCGGCCGGGTGCCAGGCGTACGTCACGGGGGAACTCAAGTACCACGAGGTGTTGGACCTGTCGGCCCGCGGCATCGGCCTGGTCCTGGGCGGGCACTACGCCACCGAGCGGGTGCCCCTGGACGCCTGGGCGCCGCGGCTGGCCGAGACCATCGACTGCGAGGTCCTCCTGAGCGAGAGCGAGGCCGACCCGACGCGCGGGCGGTAGGAGAGGGGAATGCCTTCATTCGTCTGTCCCCTGGCAAGCGGCAGCCTGGGCAACGCCCTGGTGGTGGCGTCCAGGGGGACGCGCGTCCTGGTCGACGCGGGCCTCTCGCAGCGGCGGCTGAAGGCGGGCCTGCGCGCGGTCGGGGTCGAACCGGACGAGGTCTCGGCGGTGTTTCTGACGCACACGCACCGCGATCATTTCTCGCCGGCGGCCGTCGGGTTCTGCCTGGCCCACAGCGTGCCGGTCTATTCGTCGGCCGAGAACCTCGACCACCTGTCGGCCACCCTGCCGGCGATGGCGCGGCTGGAGGGGGCGGGCCTGGCGCGGCCGATGGACGGCGAGCCCGTGGCCGTGGGCGACCTCCTGGTCGAGGCCTTCGACGTGCCGCACGACGCCCCCGGCTGGTGCCAGGGGTTCCGGTTCCGATTCGGCCCGCCGCGACGCCGCAGCAGCGTGACGGTGGCGACGGACCTGGGGCACGTGCCGGGCGACGCCCTGGCGTGGTTCGTCGATTCCAGCGCCGTGGTCATCGAGTCGAACCACGACCCCGACATGCTGCGGGCGAGCACGCGGCCGGCCGACCTCAAGGCCCGGATCGCCGGGCTGCACGGGCACCTCTCGAACGAGACGGCCGCCGAGGCCCTGGCCGAGATCGTCGGCCGCTCGCACCCGGGCCGCGTCCGCGACGTGGTCCTCGCGCACCTGTCGCGCGACTGTAACACGCCGGCGCTCGCGTTGGAGGCCCAGGCCCATCTGGCGGGGGGCCAGGGCAGGGCGGTCCGCGTCGTGGCGGCAACCCAGTTCGAGCCGGGACCGCGGATTGAGATGTAGGGTCGGTGCTTGCGCCCGCCAGGCTTCCTGCGGATTCCGCATCTCCGGTTTCGGATTGCAGATTAGCGCGGCCGCCGTGTAGGGCGCGTGCTCTGCACTCACCCTACGACGTGCTACCGCGACCGCTTCTTGCGGTCCTTCTTCTTGCGGGCGGAGCGTTGGCGTTTCTTGCGTTGGTGGCCGAAGAGGTCCACGCTGGCCATCTGCTGGGCGACGGCGGCGCGGCCGCCGCCGAAGGCCCCGGCGCTGTGCATCTGCCGCACGAGGTCCTTGACCTGGCCGAACGACTTGACGAGGCTCGAGACGTCCTGGGGGTCCATGCCTGAGCCGCGCGCGATCCGCCGCCGCCGCGGCGCGTCGATGATGTCGGGGCGGGTGCGTTCCCTGGGGGTCATCGAGTTGATGATGGCCTCGGTCTGGTCGAGTTCCTTGTCGTCGATGGGCAGGTCTTTCATGGCGGAGCCCATGCCGGGGATCATGGCGAGGATGTCTTTCAGGGGCCCCATGCGTCGCATCTGGCGGATCTGCTTGAGGAAATCGTCGAGGCCGAACTCGGCCTTCCGCAGTTTCTCCTGGAGCCGCGCGGCCTCGTCGGCGTCGACGGTGGCCTGGGCCTTCTCGACCAGGCCGACGACGTCGCCCATGCCGAGGATGCGGTTGGCCATGCGGTCGGGGTGGAACTCTTCGAGCCGGTCGAGTTTCTCGCCCATGCCGACGAACTGGATGGGTTTGCCCGTGACGGCCTTGACGCTCAGCGCCGCCCCGCCGCGGGCGTCGCCGTCGAGTTTCGTGAGGATGACGGCCGAGAGTTCCAGCACCGCGTTGAACTCCTTGGCGCTGGCGACGGCGTCCTGACCGGTCATGGCGTCGCAGACGAGGTAAATCTGGTGGGGCTTGACGGCCCGGGCGATGTCCTTGGCCTCCTGCATCATCGCCTGGTCGATGTGGAGGCGTCCGGCGGTGTCGACGATGACGACGTCGCAGTTCTGCTCGGCGGCGGCCCGGACGCCGTTCTTGGCGATGCGGACGGGGTCGCCCAGGCCCTCGCTGTAGACGGGCGTGTCGACCTGGGCGCCGACGACCATGAGTTGCTCGATGGCGGCCGGGCGCTGACAGTCGCACGCCACCAGCATCGGGCGGTGTCCCTTTTCCTGGATGAGACGGGCCAGTTTGCCGGCGGTCGTGGTCTTGCCGGAGCCCTGGAGGCCGGCCATCATCAGCACGGTGGGGCCGGGCGACTGGAAGGGGATCCGCGGGTCCACAGGCCCCATGAGGCGGACCATCTCGTCGTGGATGACCTTGACGAAGACCTGCTCGGGCCGAAGGGTCTTGAGGACTTCGCGTCCGATGGCCTCGCGGCTGACGCGATCGATGAAGTCGCGGGCCACCTGATAGTTGACGTCGGCCTCGAGGAGGGCGGTCCGGACCTCGGCCAGGGCGTCCTGAATGTTGCGTTCGGTCAGGCGCCCGCGACCGGCGAGGCCGCGCAGGACGCCGCCCAGTTTCTCGGTCAGGTTTTCGAACATGCCAAAGCCCGCTTTCGCCCGCCGCCTTGCCGCGCTAACCCGAGGCGGCCGGTGAGTTTAGCACATTCGGCCGCGCATGCAAGGCGCGCGTGTGCCGCGGCCGGTCTTGTCCGGCCGTGGGCCGCTCGCTGGCGCTCGCGGCTAGCACTGCGCCATGGCGCGCCCCGGGAGGCGGCACGGGCGCGCCAGAAAAAAAGAACCTCAGGGCCGGGCGACTGAGCATCCGCCAAGGCGGAGACCGGCCCCGAGGTGGATAGGACGAACCCAAGGGGTCCCCATAGGCTACGATTGTGGCCAACCAAATGCAAGGGGAAAAAATCGGGCGACCGGACCTCTTGCAGGGGCGGGGTGGCGCGTAAGTGCTTGCTCCCAAATCACTTACCGATTCCTGGCAAAATGGGGGGGAAGGAAAAATGCCTTTGCGGTCCCCCGCCACCCCCCGGCACGGCCGCCACGCGCAACCCGTTGTCACCAAAGAGGTTAGGCGCGGAGCGACGGAATCTCTTGCGTCCAGGGCTCCGGATGGATAGAAATGGCCGGCCGGCACCAGAAACGAGGCAGGGCAGGGGCGCCGCCCATGACCTGGACGAGCCGAAACGTCGAGCAGTTCATCGCCGAGCGCGGCCTTCAGGGACGCGTCCGGCCGATGCCCGAGAACACCCACACGGCCGAGGATTCGGCCCGGGCCCTGGGGACGGACACGTCGCACATCGCCAAGAGCCTGCTCGCGCGGCTGTCGCCGGGGCGGTTCGTCCTGTGCATCGTGCGGGGCGACAAACGCCTCGACCGCAAGAAACTCTGCCGCGCGGCCGGGGCCAAACGCATGAGCCTCGCCACGGCCGACGAGGTCCTGGCAGTCACGGGTTACCCCGTGGGCGCCGTGCCGCCGTTCCCCATCCGGACGGCGGTGCCGACGTACCTGGACCCGGCGGTGCTGGAAGTCGAGACGGTCTACTGCGGCGGGGGCGCGGTCGATGCGCTGCTGGAGGTGCCGACCGAGGAACTCCGCGCCGTCACGGGCGCCCAGGTCGTGGACCTCTCCGTCGGGTAGGCACCGGGCGGGTCCCTTTTAACGCAGAGGACGCGGAGAAGACAGAGAGAACGCAGAGGAAAAAGGCAACTGCAAGAGATTGAGATAAAAAAGAAACAGAAGAAACAAAAGCCCGCGATGGGAGACCCGCCGCGCAAGATCCGCTGAGATGGCCTGCCGAGGATTTCAGGCGAGCAGCCCGCCGCGCCGCAGGACGTCGGTGACGAGCACGTCGGCGGGCACGCGCGTGGGCGCCTCGGCGTATCCGATGCCGCGCGCCAGGCACCACGCCCGCATATCCGCCGCGAACCGCTCGGCCTCGCGGGCCAGGCGGCCGCGGACCTCGTCGGTCAGGTGGATGCCCAGGACGTCGCCCGTCTCGGCGTCGGCCACGGCCAGGTCGCCGAGGCCCGGCGGCGCCAGGTCCTCGGGGTCGGTCACCTGGAGGCACCAGACGTCGAACCCGTTGCCCTGGAGCGTCGTCAGGGGTTTCTCGTAGCCCGCCGGGTCGAGGAAATCCGAGACCAGGACCGCGAGGCCGCTCTGCGGGGCGTGGGGCAGAAACGCCTCGACGGCCCGGGCGAGGTCTGTCCGGCCGCCGGCTGCCAGGCCGCGCAGAAAATCGAGGACCCCCAGGATGTGCGTCTTGCCCCTGCCGGCCTCCAGGTGACCGCGTACGCCCCCGTCGACGGCCACCAGGCGGACCCGCTCGAGACTCGCCAAGCCCACGTAGGCCAGCGCGGCCGCCAAGCGTCGGGCATGGTCGAACTTCGGCGGCCGGCCGGTCGCCATCGAGGCCGAGGCGTCCACGAGGAAGTAGATCGCCAGGTCCTCTTCCTGCTGGCAGAGGCGAAGCAGCAACCGTTCGAGCCGGCCGAAGGCGGCCCAGTCGATGTGCCGGAAATCGTCGCCCGGCGAGTAGGCCCGGTGCTCGGCGAACTCCAGGCCCGGCCCCGTCCGTCGTCCCGTGCGGCCGCCGGGCACGCTGCCGGCAAAGGCCCTACGGGCCACGATCCGCAGGTACTCCAGGCGCTGGAGGAAATCGGAGTCAAACAAGTCGTCGGCCGTGGCGGGCATCAGAGCCATCCATTGCAGAATGCGGATTGCAGAATGCAGAATGAAAAGCGGCCGCCCTCATTGCCGGCGGGTCTGTCGGAGCCGGGCCATTCTGCAATCTGCATTCTTCATTCTGCATTCCCCGGTTCCGGCACGTGTTCGAGCACGTCGTCGATGATCGTGTCGGGACCGATGCCCTCGGCCTCGCCCTCGAAGTTCAGGATGATCCGGTGCCGCAGGGCCGGCCGCGACATCCGCCGCAGGTCGTCGAAGGCCACGTTGTACCGTCCGCCCACCAGGGCCAGCACCTTGCCGCCCAGGACCATCGCCTGGGCCGCGCGCGGCCCGGCCCCGTACCGCAGGTACTTGGCGGCCATCGGCGAGGCGGTCTCGCGCTCCGGGTGCGTGGCCAGCACCAGGGCGCTGGCGTAGTCGCGGACGTGGGAGGCCACGGGCACCTCGCGCACCAGGTCGCGCATGGCCAGCAGCATGGGCCCGTCGGCGACGCGCTGGGCACGGGGCACGTCGCGGCCGGTGGTGCGGTCGACGATCTCGGAGATCTCGTCCCGCTCGGGCATCGTCATCAGCAGTTTCACGAGGAACCGGTCGAGTTGGGCCTCCGGCAGGGGGTACGTGCCTTCCATCTCCAGGGGGTTCTGCGTCGCGAGAACGAAGAACGGTTCGTCGAGCCGTCGCGTGGTCCCGGCCACGGTAACCGAGCGTTCCTGCATGGCCTCGAGCATGGCCGACTGGGTCTTGGGCGTGGCCCGGTTGATTTCGTCGGCCAGGACGAGGTTGCCGAAGACGGGCCCGGGCCGGAACTCCCAGTCGCGGCGGCCGCCGGGCATCTCGACGATGACGTTCGTGCCGGTGATGTCGGCCGGCATGAGGTCGGGCGTGAACTGGATGCGGCGGAACACGAGGTCCAGCGCCTCGGCCAGCGTCCGGACCAGCATGGTCTTGCCGATGCCCGGCACGCCCTCGAGAATGGCGTGCCCCTCGGCCAGCAGACACAGGAGGACCCCCTCCACGACGTCCGCGTGGCCGACGATGACGCGGCGGACCTCGCCGCGGATGCGGCCGTACGTCTCGGCGAACTCGCGGAGCCGCTGCTCCACCTCCGGCGGGGTTGTCATGTCGTGCTCCCGCGGCTGGGACACCGGTGCGATGATACCGGCCGCGCCGTGGGGGGTCAATGACATGTAGGCCGCGGCGCGCCGCGGCCGCTGGTTACCGCCGCCGCAGGATCAGGCCAACAAGGCCCGCGGCCACGAGGGCCAGCGTCGCCGGCTCGGGTATGTACCGCTGCGTCAGAAGCAGCGGGTCGCCGACGAGCGTCATGCCGTACAGCCAGGCCCGTTCGCTGTCGATGTGCCCATCGGGGTCGACGCCGGTGTTCCACCAGTCGAGCATGGCCTGGCCGAAGGTGGCGCCCTGGCCCAGGGGGGCGAAGTACTCGTCCATCAGGTTCGACATCATGCCGCCCGTCTTGGCCGAGCCCACCGCCACCAGGCCCACCCCATCGCCGAAGACGTACTCGCCCGCCATGTATCCGAAGTCGGTGTACTTGGCGGCC
>Ga0307379_10004747_pt1 | contig 19252 bp, 26 predicted proteins | sample UN2MG_FD_202237 | JGI IMG/M metagenome (GOLD analysis project Ga0307379, IMG submission 202237) | Soil microbial communities from Risofladan, Vaasa, Finland - UN-2 | ecosystem: Environmental > Terrestrial > Soil > Coastal area > Acid sulfate soil | place: Finland: Risofladan, Vaasa | collected... | reverse complement strand
GGCCGCTGAAGTCCGTAATGCTATAAGTATCCGAATGAAAGCACTTTGGCTAGATTTAGACTTTCGTCAGCGGCATTCTATGCCTAAACCAAAAGTACGTATCGCACTGAAAGGGCGGCATCTTACTGATGAATGTCGGCGTAAGATCAGTGAGGCTAAGAAGGGACACTCTTGTAGCGAGGAGACGCGAAGAAAGATCAGCCAGGCGAAGAAGGGCCGGCCATGCACTGAGGAACACAAGGCGAAACTAGCTCGTGCGGCTACGAATCAAAGCAGAGGACCACGCACGGATGCCGAGAGAGCCAGCATCTCGGCGGGTCTGAAACGATACTGGGCTAGAAAGCGTGAGAGGGCTCTCTGATGCGGAGTCTCACGGCTACGGAGATCTCGCGGATGCGGGCCACGCAGGAAGGTGCTATGCAGGACGAGTGCGAGATCCTGGAGTATTCGTCCGTCAGTGACGGCTACGGCAATCCCAGACCTCGATACACGGCGATAGCTACGCTGTCCTGTGGGTTTCAGCATGTGCGCCCAAGAGAAGTGCTCGACACTGGAGAGTTGGCAATGATCGATGCCACGCTCAGACTGCCTATCGACACAGTCATCGGGACCCACGATCGGGTACGGGTGACCAAGCGGTACCGCGAGGCATTGGCGACAGCGGAGGTCTACGAGATTGTTGGACCAAAGCAACGAGGCCCCTCCGGGCTAGTTCTCTCGCTGAGGATGGCAACCAGTGGTGACACGACTTAGTCTACGCATTGACGGGATTCCAGTCGAGTACAAGCTCCCGATCTCACAAAAGGTCGTCGTGGGGATCCCTGTCGCTGGGCCGCCGACGTGGGCATTGCACGACAGCATGATGACGCTCAGATCTCCCGACGGCTTTGTGGAAGTTCGTGCAGGCACGCCGGATCGACCTCTGCCGATCCCCGAAGCGCGGGACGCACTCGTTCAGGGACTGCTGGCTCTGGCCGACTGTGGGTGGTTGATGCAAGTCGATCGAGACGCGGTCATACATCCAGAAACACTGAGGCGACTGATGTCATGGGACGTGCCGATCATCAGCCCTCTGGTGTTTGGGCGGTATCCACCCGTGATACCGATCGCCTTTAGTCAAGCTCGGCCTGACTTGGGGCCGAACGAATACGGCGTAGAGATCGACGAGATACGGCACTGGATCGGGACACACAAAGAGATGTGGACATCCAGTCCTCTCGTTCTCGAGCCGCGTCCTGATGATGCACTGATCGAGCGAGCTTTTGTGGGAACGCACTGTCTCCTGGTCAGACGGGATGTTTTTGAGGCAATCGAACCCCCCTGGTTCCAACGGACGTGCGAGCCAGGGCATCAAGCAACCGGGTGTGACCGGTACTTTTGTCAGAAGGCAATAGCTGCTGGGTTCCCAATCTACATGGATCGATCCGTTGTCGCAAGTCATATGTATGGCGAGCGCCCCCTGGGAGCGCTGGACTTTCTGGCCTGGGATGCTATCACCGACTGGGAAACCAAGACATGGGTCATAGGAGGAAAGGATCGTGGCTAGAGAAACGCTGACAGTCCAAGCAATGGTGCGAGCGGGGCTTACGGCCGGCTACACAGCCTTCGAGGCCTCGGGTGTTGCCTTCGCCAATGAGGGCAGGACCTTCATTCACGTCAAGAACGCACAGGCGGCGGGGACGACCAAGCTCACAATCATCACGCCGAACACCGTGGACGGCCTGGCAATCGATGATCGGGACGTGACGATCGCCGCAGCCACTGAGGAGTTCATCGGGCCATTCCAGCCGGGCGTCTACAACCAGAGTACCGACGTGGTCCACATCGATGTCACTACAGCGACTTCGGTGTCGATCGCGGCCATACGGATCTAGTCATGGCCGGTACGGTTGACTGGTATGAGGAAGACCTGCTAGCGACGATAGAGGGGGCGACCGACGAGCTCCTCACACGTTTGGCCTTCCAAGTTGAGGGGGAGATCAAGGTCGCGATAACCTTCGCGCCGGCCGTTGACACCGGCTTCATGCGGAACGCCGTCTACACCATCCCAGCCGTAGGGCCCGTGAAGGACAAAGGCAACCCATCTGGCGCCTACAAGAGCCAGAAGACTGGTCAAATGGTCGAGCGCAAGCGGGTGAACGCAGTTCCGAAGATACCCCCTCACACATCCGCCGTTCACGCAGCGGCTGAATACACGATCGACCAGGAGATGAAGCACCAGTTCATGTATAAGGGCCTGCAGAAGGGGATCCAGAGCGTGGGCGGAGAGATCGCAGCGGTACGCCGGAGCCGGAACCTATGATCGACCCGCATGTGGCAATCAAGGAGTTTCTGGCCCTCCAGGAGCCGTTTGCCACTCGCGTGGGCGACCGGCTCCACGCTGGTCGGTCTGAACCTCCAAAGGGCTACACGCCAGCTGATGGCGACTGCGTGGTGTTCATGGTTCGCCCCGGCGGCGGGCCTGACTATGAGGATGCGCTCCTGGTCTGCTCGGTGCAATTCAAGTGCTACGGCTTCGACGCGCTGGATTCTCCGAGTGAGGTCGAGTCGTTTGGGTTGTATCGGCTGCTCTACGACGCACTGCATAATGGACACGACGGCACTCTTCTCTGGGGGTTGACCGAGGGCGTCGGCCAGCTTCTGGCCGAACCTGAAACAGATTGGTACTTTGTGCTGGCGTACTTTACAGTCATGCTGAGACAATAGGAGGTTTATCATGGCGCTTCCTGTGGTTGCAAACATCATCAAATCGGGCGCGGCACTCTATGTTGCTGGTGTAGACGATGCCCCACCCAGTACGACAGAGCCCGTGTACGGCGTTGCTTGGGGCGGGAACTGGGTTCGCGTAGGCTTCACGAAGGCACCGCTCACACTGGCCTACACGAGCACGGAGGCCAATCTGACCGTCGAGGAGGCCTTGGGCACGATCAAGCGCGTCCGCACGGCCGAGGCGTTGACGCTCGAGACCGTTCTCGCGGAGTTGACCGCAGCATACTTGAAGTTGGCGGGCGGTGATCAGCGGACCGTGACGGACGTTCCGGCTGCGGCAAACCAGAAAGCCTACGACATGACCGGGCTGGGTGGCGTGGCAGCGATCGCTGAAAAGCAGTGGGGCTTCGAGGGACTGTTCATCGACAGCACCGGGGTTGACCAGCCTATCAGGTTCCTTATCCACAAGGGCACGGCGATGATCAACGGCAACCTGGAGTTCAGTCAGAAAACTGACGACTACTCCGGAATCCCGATTCAGATCAAGGCCCTGACCAAGGTAGATGAGGCCGTTGGCGAAAAGCTCTGCCAGTTCTACAGATTCACGGCTAACGCACCCTGATGAGGAAAGTCAAGGTAACGCTCAACGGCCAGGAGTTCGAGATCCAGGAGCTGCGGAGTCGGGCGAACGCCACGTGGCGGAAGAAGCTGGACGAGCCATTCGCGGAGCTGGCAAAACTGCTGAAGGGCCTCCCAGGCACCAGTCTCACGGACGGCGACGCTCTGTCGAACATAGTCGAGACTGTCTCTGGACTCCTGGTCGGGTCAGTGGATACCGTGGTCAAGTTGCTCATAGACTACGCGCCCCAGCTGGAAGTCGCGAGCACGGAGGCTTACGACAGTGAGCTTCTCGACGCCTTCGGCTCGGTGCTCGGTCTCGCCTACCCTTTCGGGGGGATCCTCGGCAGAGTAACCAAGTTGACTGGCTCAAAGTAGCCGAGGATACCGCCGAACTAGCTCTAGCAGAGTGGGGCGTGTGGGACGATGAACTCGAACCCGTCCTACTCGCCTCGCTGCAAATGGCGTACTTGCGTCGCAAGCGGTGGGAGGCAAGACTGCAAGCGATTGAGGTCGTGCGGGCGCTTGGTCAGGGTCTGACGCCTGAAGACGGAGATCTGCGGGGCACTCTCTCTGGGACACGGCATCGAGTAGTGTCCTCCGAGCAGTTGATGATCACGATGGGGGCAAAGTGGCACTGAAGATAGGTGACGCTCTGCTGCACCTGGGCGTAAAGGATGACCTCCTCAAGAAGGGGCTGAAGGACAGCGAGGGCGAGACACGCGGCTGGGTATCCCGCGTCGGGGGGCTCGCTGCCAAGGGCGTCAAGGTCCTCGGGGCGGCCGCCGTGGCTGGCATCGTTGCTATTGGGGCCGCCGCAGTCAAGGCGGCCTTTGACGCTATGCCGCTTGAGGGTATCCGCGATGCTTTCAACGGCATCACCGCCGACGCTGGCGAGACTATGCAGGCTCTCCGTGAGGGCTCTCTAGGCATGGTCAAGGACGCCGAGTTGATGGCGTCCTACAACACTGCCGCACAGCTCGTCAGCAAGACCTTCGCCGACCAACTGCCCGAAGCCATGCAGTATCTCTCCAAAGTCTCCGCTGCGACAGGTCAGGACATGGGCTACATGATCGACTCCCTCGTGAAGGGCGTCGGTCGTATGTCGCCGATGATCCTGGACAACCTCGGCATCCAGGTATCGCTCAGCGAGGCCGTCGCCAAGGCCGCCGAGATGTTCGGCGTCGAAGAAGCCGCCCTCACCAAGGCCCAACAGCAGGCTGGCATGATGGCCGTCGTGATGGAGAAGCTCGCCGAGAACACGGCGCTGATGCCAGAGGTCACGGGCTCAGCAGCCCAGCAGTGGGCAGCCTTCCAGACGATGATGGCCAACGCCAAGGACGAGATCGGCCTAGCCCTTCTGCCTATCCTCCAAACGCTCATCGGGGCCGTCGGCGATCTTGCGAAAGAGTGGCTGCCCAAGCTGGTGGACTTCATCAAGGGTCCCGTCATCGAGACGGTCACGCACGTCGTGGATGCCTTCGGCGGTGTGGCCGGTGCGTTCGCCTGGGCACGGGACGAGGGTAAGACTCTACTGGAGTCTGTTCTGGTCGGCCTAGCCGAGTTCCTAGACACCTTTCTCCCAGAAGAGGTGATGGATCGGGTCTGGGACTTTATCGACGCGCTCGCCGACTGGAGAAAGCTCGCAGAAGAGCGGGTCCTTCCCGTTGTGCAAAGGTTGTGGTCATGGCTTGGATTCATGCTTCCTGCCGCGATCGAAACGGCGCGACGATTCTGGGAGAACACGCTCCTGCCGGCGTTCGAGATCGTGTGGCGATTTATCAGCGAGAATGTCCTTCCCAAGTTCGGCGAGGTCTACGACTGGCTGCAGGAGAAGATCCCGCAAGCTATCGAGACAGCCCGTCAATGGTGGGAAGAGACTCTCAAGCCAGCGCTCCAGACGGTTTGGAACTATCTCGAAGAGAATGTGTTCCCAGCCTTCGGCACGGCCTACAACTGGCTCAAAGAGAAAATCCCCGAGGCTGTCGAGGTCGCCCGCAAGTGGTGGGAAGAGACGTTCAAGCCTGCACTCAAGGTCGTCTGGGACTATCTCGAAGAGAACATCTTTCCGGCCTTCGAGACAGCTTACAACTGGCTCAAAGAGAAGATCCCCGAAGCGGTCGAGGTCGTGCGCAAATGGTGGGAGGAGACGCTACAGCCGGCACTCCAAGTCGTCCGAGACTATGTTGTAGAGGAAGTCGTTCCCAAGATCAAAGAGCTTGCCAAGCTCTTCGAGGAGAGGTTCAAGGAAGCTACCGAGGCTACAGCGACGCTCTGGAAAGAGACGCTCAAGCCAGCACTGGGGACAGTCTGGAAGTTTCTGACCGAGAGCGTCATCCCCGCCTTCGGAGACTTTGTCAAGCAGCTCGACACAGAGGTCACTGAGGCAGTCGAGACACAGAGTAAGCTCTGGGAGGAGACCTTCAAGCCTGCGTTGTCCGAGGTCTGGAGGGTCATCAGCGAGGACGTCTATCCGATATTCGAGGCCCTTGCAAAGTTGTGGAAAGAGGTGGTCGGGTTTGAGCTCGAGGTGCTAATAGCAATCTGGCACAAGCTCTTCGGCAAGCTGACCGATGATGTCAACCCAATCCTCAAGACATGCGCGGACATCTTCAGGGATCGTCTGGCGATACAGGTAAAAGCCGTCTCTGACCTTCTAGGCGGCCTTTACGATACCTTCAGCAACATCTGGACGATCATCTCTACGAAAGTTGTGGGGGCGATTGAGTCGCTGACAGGTTGGTTGGCCAAGCTCGAGCTACCAGACTGGCTGAAGACCAAATCGCCCAGCCTCTTCGAGACGGCCCTACGAGGTATCGCCGATGCCCTTCGAGACCTGGTAGACAACTGGCTACCCAGGCTAAGCACGGCCTTCGGGACCCGTATGCGCAAGATGTTCGAGAGCGCTAAGGACATTCGCGGTGAGTTGCAGGAACTCTTTACGATCGGCGGAGTGTTTGGCGGGTTGGCCAGCGCAGCGGTCAGTATGCTGGAGGCTCGAACCCTAGACCCGTTGCGCCAGGCTGTTGAAAGCATCAGCGAGGAGATGGAGTCTCTGGAGGAGGCGGGCCTGACCGGTGCCGCCCGCTATCTGGAACTCTGGGAGGAGCGTGAGCGGATAGCAGCCCAGGTCGTACAGCATGAGGAGCGCATTGCGGCGTTGCAGGAGCGGCAGATGGAACTCGGGTTCCTGCAGCAACAGGTTGAGCTGCTGAAGCTCATCGAGGACTATGACCTGCATCTCGAAGATATCCTGGGTGGCATGGAACTGGGTATCAAGGCCAACGCCGCCGACGTGCTGGACGCGATGGTCCGAGCCATGCAGGAAGTTATCACAGTCGTCGAGGAAGAGCTGGGGATCAGCTCTCCATCAAAGGTGTTCGCCCGATTGGCCCAGCAGGCGATGGAGGGATTTGCCCAGGGAGTCCTACAAAGTACGTCCATCCCCGTTGGGGCGCTAGCTGGAGCAAGCCAGAGCTTCTCCAAGTCTGTCGAGCAAAACTTCTACATCCAGCGGGACGCCTACCCAGCGAGCACCGACTCAGACTTGCGGGCCGACATTCGCTTCCTCCGGTTTGCCGGTGCGGGCGCTAGGAGCGGCGCATGAGCCAGATCACCGTGACTTTTCGAACCGGCTCTACTGTGTATGACCTCAATGATGGGACGGAGTTTCTACTGGTTCGTCACGAGGGGCTGGGCATGGTGCCGGTACGCCGGCTCTCCGAGCAGGGCCCGTACCAGCATGGTGTGACGGATCGTGGCTTCCGCGTCCAGCCCAGGCAGGTTCTGTTGGGCATCGTCGCACTTGCAACGACGCTCGAGACCCTATACGACCGGCATGAGAAACTCCTCAAGGCATTGAATCTCTCCAATGATCCGATCATAGTCACGTTCGGATACCCTAGCGGCAGACACCGAGAGATGAACGCGCACTTTGCGGGTGGGCTTTCATTCCCCACTGGAAATCGGTTGGGCTTCTCCGAGGAGACCGTCATCGAACTCTTCTGCCCGGAAGGGGTCCTCAGAGCGACCTCCTCCTCGGTGGAGACATTCGGGATCGGTGGCGCTGGTACTGGTTACGCGGTGCCTATGCCCGTCCCCGTGCTCGTCGGCGCCGCGACGTTGGATCAGACGCTCTCGATCACTTACGCAGGGACGTTCCTGACCTATCCCGTCATCAGGATCACGGGTCCAGTCACAGACTTGGAGATCAGGAATCTCACCACAGACGAGAAACTAGACTTCGATGGTGTGACCATCGATGACGGGCACTGGTACGAAATCAATCTAGGCTACGGCTACAAGACCGTCGTAGACGATACGGCGGCCAACAAGATAGCCGATCTGACTAGCGACTCGGACTTGGCGACTTGGCACCTCGCGGCCGATCCAGAGGCGGCGAGTGGGATCAATGACGTTCAAGTCACTGGGACGGGCATCAACGCCAATACCGAAATCGCCATTTCATACCGTTGCAGGTACGTGGGGCTGTAGGAGGAGACATGGCTGAAGATAGTGGGCATTGGACAACGGACGGTACTGGAGACGGTGCGGCCGGTGGATACACGATGGCCGAGCTGACCCAGTGGTTCCGGATGCTGTGGCTGAACGATCCCGACACCGAGGGTGTAGCTCTTGGGTTCTTGAACGATCTCGAGGTCACAGACATTGGGGGGCGTAATCTTCAGATCGACACTGGCGGGGCTGTAGTCTACGGCTATCCGTACTGGAATACGTCAGCTGTGACAAAGGGACTCACTCACCCAGTTGTTGGCACGACTGGTTGGCGATTGGTCCTTCGAGCGAGCTGGGTAGCTCAAACAGTGCGAATCACGCTGCTCGAGGCCGCAGATGGTGCGCCGGCACCACCAGATGCCGTCCACAACTCCGGAGTGACCTGGGACATCAGTATCGCCTACGGGACGATCACCACTGGTGACGTGGTGAGCATCACGGACGATCGACACTACCTGGCGCCGAACATCGACGTGATCGCTAACCTTGCTGCTCACATCGCGGCAACGACGGGGATTCACGGAGCAGTCTCGGCAGAGACCGCAAGCAAGGTGGTCATACGTGACGCTTCCGCTAGGGCTCGATTTGCAGACCCAGCGGCGGCGCAGGATGCGGCGACCAAAGCCTACGTGGATGCCCACGCGGCGCTGGCAACGGCAGGTACCCACGGCAGTACGACTGCAGCAACTGCGAACAAGCTAGTCCATCGAGATGCTGCGGGTCGGGCCAAGGTGGTAGCCCCCTCTGCTGCTGACGATATCGCGCTGAAGAGCACTGTTACGACGGATATAGCAACGCACGCAGCGCTCGCGACAGTAGGGACTCATGGCAGTACGGCAGACCCGACTGCGAACAAGCTGGTGCATCGAGATGCGTCTGGGCGTGCAGCGGTGGCAGCCCCTTCTGCTGCCGACGATATCGCGCGGAAGGACACGGTCGATGCTGTAACGACGGCCCTGAACACGCACAAGGGGGCGGCGCTACTAGACCACCCAGACGACTCGATAGACGACACCAAGGTGGGCAACCGCGTGCCCGCACTCACGCGGAGACAGGGGGGGAGTGCGACGGAGTGGGATGTCTCAGGTGCGAACAGCTACACCCCCACCGCCGTAAGAATGCAGGTGGGTTGCAAAGCTGCTGCCTTTGGCGACACTTCCCAAGCCACGATTCAGTTCAACTTCCCAATCGCCTTCTCGTATAGTCCACTGGTCGTTCTCAGTCTTGCAACATCTGTTCCTCTCGATCAGATTGTAAGACTACGTTGCGTCACTGCAAGCGCAAGTTCCTGCACGATTGTCTACTGTCGAGAGATCAGCTATCCCGGCGACCCGCTGACTATTGACATCAACTGGCTCGCCATAGGCCCGGAGTAGACCATGCCTGTAATCTGGCAGATTAGGCTCAAACAGGCTGACGGATCACTGGCCGCGATCGTCGACGACTACGAGTCATTCAGCGCGGAGAAGCGGGTCAATGCTCCGGCACTGTACTCTCTACGTATGTCTGGCGAGAATGTCAAGGTCGCACTCTTTGAGCTGGACGGTCAGCTCGAGTTCTGGCGGCGCTGGCCCGAGCAGAGCATCAACTGGACGAAAGAGATCGAAGCGTTCCATCGCAACGCCGACTACATTATCAACGCAGATGGCTCGTTCACATTCCAGAGTCAGGGACGCGGGTACGTCGATCTTCTCAATCGACGCATCATTGCGAACTTTACTGCCTCGTCAGAGGCCTCTAAGGCTAACGTCGCTGAGACGGTCGCTAAGGAGTTCGTACTCGAGCAAGTTGGGGCTGACGCCGGCGTGGGCCGCGTGACGACAGGTTTGAGTATCGAGCTAGATGGAGCGAATGGAAACCCTGTCTATCTCGCCCGCTTCTCCAAGAATGTGCTGGAGGTCTTGCAGGAGATCGGTAGGATCGGCGGTGGCGACTTTGATGTCGTAGGCACTGGGGAGGCCACCTTCGAGTTCCGCTGGTACGACGGACAACTCGGTACAGACAGATCAGCTACAGTGATCTTCTCTCTGCCGCTCGGGAACATGGCAAGACCCGTCCTTTCTGTCCATCGCTCTACTGAAAAGAACGCTATCTGGGTTGGTGGTCAGGGTCAGCAGACAAGTCGAGTATTGGTCTGGCGAATCGACGCGGGAACCATCGACGACAGTACCTGGAATCGTCACGAGTTGTTCACTGACGCTCGCAATACGCCTAGCGTGGACGGTCTGAACAGTAAAGGCGACGCGCTGCTGGACGAGCACGAGGCTCGACCAGTGCTGACGTTCGACCTGCTTCAGGTGCCAGCCTGTCTCTATGGCAAGCACTACTACTTGGGCGATCTAGTCACTGCGTTGTTCGAGGCTGGGTCTATCTCGCTCTCTGCAACTAGAAAGATCACTGGAGTACGATTCACAGTCGACGCGCAACGTGGGGAGGTTTTGACAGTGGAGACGAGTGATGTCTGACGAACTGGAAGTTCTCTGGAAAGAGATTCAGGATCTGCGTGCTCGGGCCTCTCACCTAGAGGCGATAGAATGTCCGATCTTCCTGGCGCTCACGGGTGGGCTCTGCATTGCCGACGGCAACAAACAGGTGCCAGGACTTCGATTCTGCGCTGATCCCGACACGGGATTTTTCCGACTCGGCGACAACCAGATTGGGATACTGGTCGGAGGTGTTCAGGCAGGCTATTGGGGTCCTGGCCTCAACGTCGGCACAGTGACCGTACCAGCAGGGGTGGGAGATGTAGCCTTACAGGACGACCTGTTGCTTGAGGCTGGAGGAGTAATCGATTGGGGTGGCGGTACTGGCAATCTTTATCGTAACGCCCCGGGTGAATTGAAGACAGACAATGCCTTTAGCGTGGGCGGTCTTCTTAGCGTTGCCTCCTCCATGATGTTCGGTGCTGATGTTGGGCTTTTCCGTAGCGCTGCTGATGTCCTCAGAACGAACGATACATTGATAGTTGGGGCAGGCCTCAACGTCGGCACGTCGGGGGCTGGGACAGGCGATGCTTTCCTTGCTGGTCGTATTCGTGGCATCACGAGCACCACTGCAATCTATGACGTTACCGAGGTAGCAATAAAAGGGCCAGCCGATAACACGATGGCGGACTTGATGGTTTTCACAGCCCCTTCCGCACCCGCTAACTCGATATACAGGAGTTTGTGCAACGGCTTTCTGCTTGTTTCGGTGACAGGTAGGACAACTGGCGGCAGTTCGTGCGCCATTTCCCGCACCTACTTCGTTACGGTTACTGGATTTGCCTCTAACGCACTTGTCGCTACCATTCAACAGGTAGGCACTGACAATATAAGCGGAATCGGGGGAACATTGACCGTTTCTCAAAAAGCTGGGGCTACAGGGACATCCCTGACAATTGAAGGAAAGGTAACTTTCGCTACCTTTTCGAGCTGTGTATTAGGTGCTCACTTCGTTGACTTTTCGATAGCGACCTCTGACGTGTGTCTACTTACGCCCGCAGCAGCATAGAGGATTCGGGGAGACCGTGATGCGTTTGCCTAAAGGTCTTTGCGCGAGGCACTCAAGGCCGAGATTGCGGGGCTACAGCAGCGACTCGATGACATAGAGAGAAGAGGGTGATGGACATCAAGGCCGTGACGCTAGAGGAGGCAAGAACTCTTGAGCGATTCCTAACGGAGATCAGCTTTGGAGCACCAGGCACCATAGATGCTCAGGTCGAGACGCTTCTGCTACTCAGTAGCTTCAGGGCTAAGGTGCGACAGGCCATCGCAGAGATCGAGAAGACCCTACTCAGGGACAAAGTACGTCAGGCCTTCGCGGAGGTCGAGAAGACCTTGCCTGTAGGGAATCCAGAGGAGGGAGAGGGGATCGATGACGAAACTAGCAGCCCACGTCCAGGAGAGTAGCGACGCGGCGGCGGAGCACCTGCGGATGGCGCTCTACCCGGCCATCAAGTGCATGGGGAATGTGACTCCGGCATGGTTGAGGGAAAAGGTGCTGCCTGAGTACGACCAGTGCGGCGTGCCCAGGCCCTTCATCTGGCGGCGGGAGCACGTAGAGGATGCGCAATGGCGTGCGTGGGTTATGGAAGGCAAAGCAGGAGCAGCCAAGTTCTTTGAGTCCACCGTGAGAGGCTATGATGACTGGCGCAGTCTGACCGACGTGGTGGAGAGCGGCAACGAATTCATCGACTGGTCGGACGACGACATGCGATGGCTAGACGAATGCGAATCGGAGTTGGTACGGCTTTACCACATTCACGGAAACCGCATCATCGTCGGCAACTTCTCGGTTGGCTGGGCCAAACTGGAGCACTGGCAATTCTACGGGGCAACGTTGAAGCACGCGGACTTTCTTGGAGAGCACGAGTACGCCTGGCCAGAAGGTGTCGCAGCAGATGACGGAATGGCCTTCCTCTGGCATCCCTGGCGGGTGATGCGTTACAAGAAGGCACGACAAGAGATACTGGCCCACAACCTGCGTCTGCCGCCGATCATCCTGACCGAGATTGGCTGGGATCGAGCTGTGTGGCAGACGGGCCACACCGTTCACGGCTTTCGAGGCGCGCCGGACCCGAACGCCTACTACGCCTGGCTGACTGGCTACGACGCGCGGGTCATTCCCGATACCGACGTGCTCTACGCCTCGCTGTTCCAGACGGGGGCCGCTGCCGACTGGCGAGCCAAGGGATTCGACATCGTGGGTCACTACGTGGGCAACTGCCTAGCCGACTACACGAGGGTTGCGGCCCTCCAACATCCACAGCCCCCACAGCCGCCCATCGTGCCCTCGACCGGCAAGCTGAGCGACGCGGAGCGAGCCAGAGTGCGAGAGTTCTTTGCCACGGCGGTGCCGGCTACGCTCAAGGATGCGATCGCACGCGGACGCGAGTTCGTAGGGGAAGTGCCGCCGAATCTCTACGTGAGCTGGGATCCGGCCATGGCCCGGTACGAGATCAACAAGCTCGACGTGCATGACTGGCATCATCTTGATGATGAGCCTTTGTGAATTGACAGCAAAGGATGATAGCGATAGGATCAGTTCATGGCAATCAGCGGTGTCTATCAAATCACGAATCAGGTGAATGGTAAGCACTACATTGGTAGTGCCGTGAACCTCAAGCGCAGACACACACAACATCAAAGTGCTCTGCGCCACGGGCGGCACAAGAACCCTCACTTGCAGGCGGCGTGGCACAAGTATGGTGAGTCAGCATTTGGCTTCACCGTCCTTGAATACGTCGAGGATTCCGCGCTACTGATCCCGCGTGAGCAGCACTTCTTCGATATGCTGAACCCTGAGTATAACATTGCGCCAAACGCGGGTAGTAATTTGGGGCGGCGATTCTCAGCGGAGATACGTAAGAAGGTGAGTGAGGCACACAAGGGCCTGCATCGCAGCGAAGAACATTGTACCAAACTGAGTGAGGCCAACAGAGGTAGACATCACAGCGCGGAGACTAGGCGGAAAATGAGCAAGGCGCGTAGAGGCGAACGACATCATAACTATGGAAAACGTCTCAGCGAGGAAACGCGCAAACGAATCAGCCAAGCGCGGAAGGGTTATCAATTCAGTGCCGAGCACCGACGGAAAGTCAGCGAAGCAAAGGTGGGCACACATCCCACTGAGGAGACACGCAGGCGAATGAGTGAAGCGCACATAGGTCTACAGCGTAGCGAGGAACATTGCAGGAAACTCAGTGAAGCGAAGACTGCATACTGGCGCAGGATTCGCGCGGAGCACCAGGACGACGAGCCGATGTAGGAGGCAACAATGAAAACCTGGACATTGACTGGGATTGTGAAGGGAATCTTGGCCGCCGCAGTAGCTGGGCTCACGACCCTGGTCGGAGGGTGGGACCAAGCCATGCAAATACTCTGTGTACTCATCATTCTCGACATCATCTCGGGAGTAGGTAGGGCGGTCATCCAGAAGGATGTGTCCAGCCGCGAGACCTTTGTGGGGGGACTCAGGAAGCTACTCATTCTCGTGATCGTGGCCGTCGCCACCCAAGCAGACCTGTTTGCGGGGTCTAATCTGGTGCGTCCCGGCGCGATAGCCTACTACTGTGCCAGCGAGGGCTTGAGCATCCTCGAGAATGTGGCGGCGTCAGGAGTAACGATACCGCCTGGTCTAAGGGACGTACTGAAAGCCCTGAGCCGCAACAAGTTCAGGGATAAAGACGAATCACAGGACGAATAGCCAATACCCTCTGCCCCGTGGTTGGCGCCCACGGGTGCAGTCTCTCCTTCTCTGGGCACGTCTGGGGTCAGTGTTTGGGCGAGCACTGACCCCAGCGTGTTGTCTGCGGCTAACACTAGAACACCTGTTCATAGGTGTTTCTACTTAAGTAGAAACACGCAACTTTCACGAATTCGCGAAACTCGGCCCGCAAACCCTTGACGGCCGCCCCTCCTGTGTGCTATACTGTGGGCAGAGGTGAACAATGAATGGAAAGATCATCCGCCTTCGTTTGAACAAAGGCCTCGCTCGCAAGCTGGAAGACTTGGCGTCACTGAGTCGCCGGAAGGAGACTGAGATCGTCCGCCTTCTCATTGAGGACGCCACGCTGGATCAGCTTGGGGTACGCCAGTCAGAGAAAGAGGAGCCTGCATGAGCAAGGTCCAGCTCCCAGGCAAGCCAGAAGGAACGCTCCATCGCACCAGCGAAGCCCCATTCATTGCCAACGGATGGGAGATCACCAGCTTCTGCGATGAGAGCGACGAGGTCTACGATCGTGCGCGTCGAAAGCACAATGGGCGTATGCAGACCAAGTGGTGGAAGGTCGCTGAGGAAGCAGCGGGAGGACAAGATGGCAACTAACCTGCGGTCTATTCAACAGGAGGCGGGCGAATGACAAAGCCGACTTTCTGGCAGGGCGTTCGGTGTATCGCTATCCTCCTGGCCCTGCAAGCGTTGGTATGGGCACTGGACATATGGCTCTGAAGGAGAGGTGACGTGGCCATGAGACGGTTTTGCTGGACCTGTGGCTACCCCATCATAGTAGAGGAGGTGATGGATGAAGACGGCGGTCGGCTGATCTATACCGATGGCGAGACGGGATCCGTGATCGACGCGTGCCCGGGTTGCGACGATTGCCCACTGGACCTGAGTCGGCTCTCGGGCGAACACAATCCTATAGGCGAACCCTATTCTGACGAACTAGAGGGAGGTACATGATGAACCATCAGTCGTTGGCACTGCGCGAAGACCAGGTGCCGTCCGCTGAGGCGATGGCCCAGATGCTGTCTGTGGCCAAGGCTCTTGTAGACGCTGGAATGGTGCCTCAAGGCATCAAAACCCCTGGCCAAGCCCTCGCCCTCATTCTGACCGGACGGGAGATGCGTATCGGACCACTGCGCTCAGTACAGGATCTGTATCATGTGAAGGGCAACGTCGGGATGCAGACCAAGTTCATGGTCGCCCAATTCAGGCTTGCTGGACACTATCACGATATTCTGGTCCAAACCGACGAGCACTGTAAGGTGATGCTCCATCTGAAAGATGGTCGAGAGGTCGTCGTTGAGCTCACGCGAGCCGAAGCGAACGCGCTTGGTTACCCCTACTTCTGGGATAAAGAGGGCCAGCGCAGACTGAAGCCACACTGGAGCACAGACCCAGCCGGGATGCTCTACAATCGCACGATGACAGAAGGCATCCGCACTCACACCCCCGAGGTCCTCTACGGGATGCTCACCGAGGAGGAGATCGGGGACGGAGCAGTCTCCGCTGGCGAGTCTCGGTTGGTGGCCTTTCTCAAGCAACAGCATCCCGATGTTTGGAGTGAGTGGGCTGAGAGTCAGGTCTCCGAACAGCCGGCCCAGGCTCAGACTCCACAACAGAAGTCTGAACAAGGCGAGGTGATCAACGGAGAATCGCGCGAGCTCCCATCAGTTGGCGACAATGGAGACAAGAAACCGCTAGCGGAACTGCGGCCCCAAACGCACTGGATCGACAACGTAGACACCGCCGGCCGTCAGCTTCGGGCCGTGTTCTGGGAGTGGGCTCTCGTAACGATAGGGCTCCAGACTGGTGAGGTCTTTGAGGCCCTGGGCACGAAGGTCGAACAGGAGTTCCCCAGCATGGAGAAGACGAAGAGTCTCATCCAGGCGTACATCGACAGGCAGGCGGGGGAGCGAGCGGAAGCCTTTACGCAAGCGCCGTTGCTAGAGCAGGACATTCCGTTTGATGGATGACGACATCGGGCCCCAAATCGACGAGACTGGCTGGGAGCGCATGTACGTGGAGGCGGTTATGCAGCAACTCGACATGCGCAAGGCCCCCAGCATGGAGCCGGCCGAACTCCGCGAGGTGGTCCGACAACTGCTGGCCTCTTTTGGACCAACCGACTATGAGGTCGCGCAGATCTCCAATGCGGTGACGGCCAAGCTCCGCGACTGGGTATCCCCAGCAAATAGCCCATCCCCACAAACCAGAGCAGAGAGGCTATACCGAAGAGGCAGCCCGCTCACGCATCCGTGACTCCGCCCAACCACAGGGCTTGACGCTGCGATGAGCGGGCACCAGAAAGGAACCCACCCATGAGCGCCGTAACGGACGAACTCAAATCTTTCAAGGACGAACTCGAGGCGGTGAGCATTGGTCTGGTCGGGACCCTAGACTTAGCCATGGAGTTCGGCGTTCACCCGAACCTCCTCGGCGAGATCCAAGACGCGATCGACAACACTAACTCAGTCTGCATGGATCTCGGGGGCGTGATACGCGGGATTGAGCTCAGCTCCGACCCACAAGAATGACAGGAGGTCCCACCATGCCCCGATCGATGAACGCCGCCGATCCCCACTTGGGCAACCAACAGTACGGCAGTAACGAACGGTGGAATGACTACGGGAGAGCCTTTTCATGGCTCATTGACGAGGCTATCAGGCAGAAGGCCTGCTGCCTCCGCATCAGTGGAGACCTCTTTCACGGCAACAGCATGGAGCCGCGCACGCTGCTGCAAGCCGTAGCGAACCTCGAGCGCGCGCGCGACGCCGGAGTCACGGTCCTAGTCGTTCCTGGCAACCATGACCGACCCCGATACTCCGACCGCTTCTCCTGGCTGGACTTTCTCGCTGAGCAGGAGCTGCTCATTCTCCTGGATCCGCCCTTCCAGGACGGCAACCTCATTCTGGAGCCCTGGGATAAGACCACACTGCGCGGCGGATACTTTGAGTGTCCTTTCTGCCACACGCGAACGGTGGGAGTTCGCTACTACGGAGCGGCGACGGCGGTCCTTGTGGAGGCCCTGGGCCGAGCATTGGCAGCGATGCCGACCCCCGATCGCCCCTACACCGTCCTCATGTTGCACGCCGGCATCGAGGGGATGCTACCCCACTACGCCGGCGGGCTGAGCATGGCGGAACTAGAACCTCTGCGGCCCTATGTGGACTATCTGGCACTGGGTCACATACACAAGCCGTTCGTGATAGACGAGTGGATTCACAACCCAGGCTCGCTCGAAACCTGCTCAATCGACGAAGCCGCCTGGACGGACCGGGGATATTTCATGGTCGATATCGGTGATGGGCCACGCCCGCAAGCGGAAGTCACCCAAGTCCCATACCGATATCGACGGACTTTTACCCAGTTCAGCTGGCCGGTCGATGCCTACCAGGACCCCGAGCGACTTTACTCAGAGCTGACCCTCTGTATGACTGATGAGGCTATGGATGCCGACTACTCCGACAAGCCGGTTCTGGAGCTACGGCTGGAGGGAGTGCTCAGGTTCCCCCGCTCTGCTCTGGATATGGCCCTGATCGAGCAGATAATGTCCGATCTGTTCCGGCCAATTGTCTGCCGGATCAGAGACCTCACCGAGAGCGACGGGTCACAGATCACGGTCACTGAGACGACCAGCCGTGTAGAGCTCGAGCGCCAAGTCCTGCAGCAACTGGTGCGCCAGGACCCAAGCCGAGAAGCACAGGCTGACGGCTGGGTGGCGACGGTCCAAGAACTGAAGGACATGGGTCTGCGTCGGGCCGCACCAGAGGGCATCATAGCTGAGACGCAAAGCCACATAGACCGTATCCGATTCATGGAGGCCGAAGTCCCAGTCCATAATCTCACCAATGACAAGAAGGCAACGTGACCCAACCCACACTGCTACGAGCTCTGGTAGACACACGAGATCGCCAGGTGCAGAAGGCTCGTATGGCATTCTGGAACCGGCTGTGCGCCCTGGGAGACACGGGCCTGGACGAGGGCAACGCAGAGCAAGAACGCATCGTGAGGCACTATTTCGATGCGTTCGAGCTCTTGGAGAAGGAGTTGAACAAGGACATTGCCGAGACAGTCAGCTACTACGCGATCTTCCCACTGCTTTCGGCTATCAGGGGCATTGGGCCTGGATTGGCCGCCAAGCTCATAGCCATGATCGACATTGCTCGGAGCCCCACGGTCAGCACCCTGTGGCGTTATGCGGGCCTGGGTCAAGCGCCATACTGGGTGAATGGGGACGGCAAGATCATGGCACCTCAAGTCGGGTGGCAGTGGAAAAAGAAGAAAGGCAGCCAGGAGAAGGAGCGAGTCAGGGTGACGCCCGATCCCAAGGCCGACTGGCACCTAGAAGAGCGGTCTGACCCAAAGCTAGCTGGCTGGTGCGTGCCCTACAACGCTCGGCTCAAGACCACCTGCTGGCTGATCGCTGGCTCCTTCCTGAAGTCGGACTCGCCCTACCGCATCGTCTATGATGAGGCCCGATTGCTCTATGATCGAACTCACCCAGAATGGGTCAAGGGCCACAAGCACAATGCCGCATTGCGAAAGATGTCAAAGATGTTTCTGTCGCACCTATGGCAGGCGTGGCGCGAGATCGAGGGGCTGGCAGTGACGCGGCCATACATCGACAGAGACGGTCAGAGCAATCATCGTCGCGGGCCAGAGCACTTTGGCTGGCCGAAGCCATTGGCGGGGTGAAACCCATCGAACTCGTGCGAGCCATCGCGCTGATGAAACCCAAGTAGGAACTGCGAGCCAAGCCAAGTGTGAACCCCAACGCCACGATGCGAGCCAGAGGGTGGATGAAACCCGTCCTTGATGTGCGAGCCAACGTGCAAATGAAACCCAAACTGCCGATGCGAGCCATGTTACGGGTGAAACCCAGACAAGCCATGCGAGCCAAGAGCCAGATGAAAGCCATCCTTCATCTGCGAGCCAACGGCGCGGTGAAACCCATAGAGATGGTGCGAGCCATGATCGGCGTGAAACCCAATCTCGCTCTGCGAGCCAGAAGAAAAGTGAAGCCCAGTTCCGGTGTGCGAGCCAGAATGGAGCTGAAACCCATCATAGGCGTGCGAGCCAAGCCAGATGTGAAACCCAGCATCAGAGTGCGAGCCAGAGTGTACGTGAAAGCCAAGGATGGCGTGCGAGCCAGGGAGCGGGTGAAACCCAAGGCTATACTGCGAGCCAGGTCAGTCGTGAAACC
>Ga0307379_10004746_pt1 | contig 19253 bp, 12 predicted proteins | sample UN2MG_FD_202237 | JGI IMG/M metagenome (GOLD analysis project Ga0307379, IMG submission 202237) | Soil microbial communities from Risofladan, Vaasa, Finland - UN-2 | ecosystem: Environmental > Terrestrial > Soil > Coastal area > Acid sulfate soil | place: Finland: Risofladan, Vaasa | collected... | reverse complement strand
AGAAACCTCTTCATCAACATGTTCGCATCTTTGTACTGCGCTCCGAGTTCGTCCACTCGCCATTCCAGGCTCTTGAAGATCATGGCCACATGGTTGTTGCTCAGGGCATCCCATTCTTTGTCCTTCGCATCGATGAGAGCAATATTCATTTGCGCCAACTCGGTGAGAGCTGAGGAGAGTTCTTGTGTCTGTTTTGAATACAGGTCAACTTTGTCTTGGAGTTCCTTGAAAACGAGTAGCGCTTGTCGATCGAAGTCTCTTTGAGAGGAGCCTTCAGGAGGTGATTTGGAGGACCGAGAAAAGGAGGATTTGTGCTTCTTAGATGGAGGTTCCTCGACCGATGTCAGGATCTCTTCAAGACGGGATACAAGATGCTGTAGCTTATGTTTGCTTTGAGGGTCTTTGAATTCATCCGTCTGTTTCCGTATCTCCTTGATCTTTTCTAAAAATTCACCTTCATTGTCTTCGCGCTCTTGAGCGAGTTTTTCTAGCGTCCGTTTCATTATTCCTTAGAAGCTGGCGGAGTTTTATCCTCAGGCGGTTTGGATTCCTCTTCTCTGACACCTATGGATTTTTTGAAATTCTTGATGCCCTCTCCTAAGGATTTTCCGAGCTCGGGCAGCCGTCTCGCGCCGAAAATGATGACGATAATCAAAACGATTACGAGAAGTTCTGGTAGGCCGAGTGGTCCGAATACAAACATTAAAGCCTCCTTGAGGGGTAGCTATCTTTTTAGGTTAGGTTTCTCACAAAAATTGCATAATAAAGGTACTCTTCCCCTCCTCAAAAGTCAATAGCCACATCGGTGTTAGACAATCATAACTTGATGGAGTTTACAAAATAGGGCTGACCAAGCTATAACATTTCTATTGATTCGCAAAAATCTTATTTGACTGATAGTCACAATTTTCAATAATTTGGATAACGATTCAATAATTTGGATAAACCACAGTCTTTCTAACAAACAAGGAAACCTAAAGCAAAGAAAACAAATAAGTTAAAAATATTGTATCTGGCATGATTTTTGCTTCTATATATTTATGGAATATTGTAAAATATAAAATATGGGAAATAACAAGGAGTAATGAAAGACCTCTCCTCAAAAAGCATTCCAAAGTCCTGGAGTATACTCTTCACTTTGTCCATGGACAGCTCCTCCGCTATAATTATGCTCGATATGTGGCTTTTCAAGACCCGGATATCATGAAAAGATCATTGGACGAACACAAGAATATCTTGAACGCTCTCACGAATAAGAATAAGCGGGAAATCAAAAAGTTTATAAAAACTCATTGGAGTTTTTTAATCCAACAATTGCATGTGAGGAATAAATTCTTGACTGCATTCAAAGGAGGTGAAGCTGCGGTAGGAAGCAAAAATTTTGGCTGAGGTTGGAGTGTCAGACAACGTCTGAGACTTCAGGAAAAAGGTAATTTGAAAGGAGTTAAAGATGAACACAAAGGTATTAAAAGTTTTTTTGATCTTCCTCCTTGCTCTCGGAATGACATCCATCTCCTTCGCTCAAGGAACACAGACCGGTTCGATCCATGGTACAGTTGTCGACACAGAAGGCAACGTTCTTCCCGGTTGCACTGTAACACTCACCGGACCTGCACTTATTGGACAACGCAGTTACATCACTTCGGATTCCGGTGGTTTCCGTTTTCCCGCTCTTTCACCCGGTCGTGATTACGAAGTGCGTGTGGAAATGCCAGGCTTTAAGACGGTTATTCGGCCTGGACTCATTGTAAGCGTGGGAAAGATCACGGATTTTGAAGTAGTGATGGAGGTAACTACGCTGGAAGAGGAAGTCACAGTCACGGCACAATCGCCGGTGGTTGATGTGGAAACTTCAAAAACCAGCGTCAACTACGGATCTGAATTCCTGGCGACCATCCCTATGAGCCGAGATCTCTATGGTATCCAAAACTCCATTCCTGGCGCTATATCTGAAGGAGTCGATTACCGCCGGACATCCTCTATACTCGGAGGAACGGTCAGGAGCCAGCTCTACCAGCTGGACGGCGTCCCCATGAATGATCCTGCCACCTTTTATCCCATGGCCAACATCAATGTCGATGTCTACGAAGAGATCGAGTTCGGTATCGGATCTCTTCCGGCCGAAGTGGGTCAGGCGGATTCGGTTGTCGTAAACATCGTCACCAAGAGCGGAGGAAACAAATTTTCGGGAAGTGTGTCCGGATATTTATCCGGGGAAAGCCTCGTAAATCAGCTGTTGAGCCCTGAAGATATCGAAGCGGTTGGTGTTAACGCTCCCGAATCATACACGGATTACAAGGACGGCTCTTTGAGCTTTGGCGGTCCGATTATCGCAGACAAGATCTGGTTCTTCCTCAACGGCCGCCGGCTTGTCTGGGAGCAGGCCAATCCACAGACGCATGATATTCGGCTCCAAAATATCGAATTGAGGGAGTGGACGTTCACTCCAGAAGAGCTGCAGCATTATGACATCAACCATGAGGAGTGGATGGGTTTTGGCAAGCTGACCTTTCAGATCAATCCCAACATCCGGTTCATGGGTATGTACCATTGGAACAATATCTATGAACCTGTTTACCAGAACAGAACAGGTAATGATTACACTTTTGCACAAACGATCGTCTGGGACCACGAGAACACTCACACCGCAACGGGCCAGCTCAACTGGGTCCTGAACCAGAACACATTCATCGATGTCCGCGGCACGTATGTCTACCGCCACTTTCCCATCCTTATGCGGCCAGAATTCTCTAACAACTATATGGTTTACGACCGGGAATACGCAGTTTTCTGGGGGAATACGTATTACGGGGACGACTATAAACGTACCAAAGAACTCGCTTCGGTTTCGGCGACCCACTTCGCTGATGAGCTCTTTGGAGCAAGCCATGAATTCAAGATCGGCGGAGAGTTCGAACACACGGTTTACGGCCTCGACAGGTACAAGGGTGTAGAGTATGGAGACAATCCCTACTACACGTACTGGAGAGATTACAACGCCGGAAACAAGTATTACTACTCACCCTCAGGTTATCAAGGCCGGCTCAGAATGCGCCCGTTTGCTGAGCAAGGTGTCGTATGGAAATACGACAACACCCGCCGTTTTTCTGCTTATGCTCAGGACAGCATGGTCTTCGGAAGGCTGGCGGTTAACCTCGGTCTCCGTTTGGATTACGGCTACCAGTACGAACCCGAGCAATCGAGGCCCGCTATGTACGACCGGTATAAAGTCGGGCCGGAATTCATGAATCCCGCTCTGGAAACACCGAATCCCAACATTCTGCTTGAGGCGCTGAACGATCAGTATCACAATGATGATTCCTTAGAGTTCAATCAAGTCTCTGCTCTCGATCCCATCACCACCCCTTACAAAAAGATCGTTGAGTTCACAACGCTGTCGCCGAGGATCGGATTTGTTTACGACCTCTTCGGTAACGGAAAGACAGCTCTAAAGGCCTCTTTCAGCCGCTACTATGAGCCCATTTGGTCCGCGAAGTACAATGCCAGCAACATTTTGAGCGGTACTGCTATGAACTGGTACTGGTACGACGCAAACCGCAACGGATACATGGACCTCCCCATACCCGATGGCAGATATGGAGCACCCACTGACCCTCGGTATTTAGACCCAAACGGAGATTATTACAGGTTAACCAGTTATGACGTCCAAGATCCCAATTACAAATACTATATCGACGACTTGAAGGCTCCTTATATGCACGAATTCATGGTAGGCATCGATCACGAGCTGGCAGCGGACTTTAAAATCGGACTTCAATTCATCTACAAGTTGAACAAGAATATCGTCGAGGACGTGGATAAGAATAACGGCTATGATCCCAACGCCACCGATGATCAGGGACGGCCTCTCTGGCTCCCGTATGACTTTATCGACCCCGGCTTTGATGGAGAATGGGGCACAGAGGATGACCAGAACATGACAGTTTATGGCCTGGCTGATTACGCGCTTACGCGGACTTACCATGGCGTAAATCCTCCGGAGGCCAAGAGAGAATACACGGCTCTTGTATTGACTTTCGACAAGCGGATGACAAACCGGTGGCAGCTGCAGGGCTCGATCCTGTATTCTGCCTTCAAAGGCAATACGGACCCCGGATACAGCGCAACAGAAGGCGAGTCGACCATGTTCGATAACCCCAACGTGATGATCAACGGCTACGGCCGGATGGCATTCGACCGGCCCTGGCAGGTCAAACTCATGGGATCGGTCATTCTCCCCTATGACATCATCATCACCGGTTATTTCCAGCACCGCTCAGGATCACCCTGGGGAAGATCGATTTCGCGCGTCTATTTCCCCCCCGAAATTGACACTCAAGACAGCTATGTCGGTGTCTGGGCCGAGACGGTGGGAACCCGAAGAAATCCTCCCTACACCATGTTCGATATGCGGATGGAAAAATCCTTCAACATCAGTGACTTTGGCAAGCTGGGGCTCATCTTGGATATTTTCAACCTTTTTGGAAGAAGCGGCTATAATATCAACCAGGATCCCAATCCCTATATCTGGCCCTACAGAGATCCCCCAGAAATCGACGTGAGTTCAACCTATGGATTGTTGACTAGCGCCTACGGTGTCCGTTCCGTCCGTTTCGGAGTGAGGTTCACTTTCTAGTAGAATAAGAGCGACTGCTTAAGTCGAAATAAAAAGAGGGAGGGATTTTTCCCTCCCTCTTTCCCCACAGAATTTATAGAAATTTCTTTCCCTGCCTTGAGTGAAAAAGTATCCCTAAGCTGTGATGAATGACTATTTACGTGTTGAATGACTATTTACGTGTTGAATGACTATTTTAATGTAGGGTCCGTTCCCCGAACGGACCGTTTGGGAAACGGTCCCTACATAAAAAGGACCATGCCCGCCTAGAGCCCTTCTCACGGTTTTAGGGGCGCGTACTTTATATGAGGAAAAATTTTTCTTTTTCAGCTAGAATTATAGAGAGAGGATGTGTGAAGAGATGAATTTCTCGTCTAATAAAAGCACTGCTAGACGAAGAGAGAAAATAACATGTCGCTTTCATGCAGGATTTTACCTGCTTCTTGCGATTTTTGTGATGATATTTATCTGCTCTCCCCTGTACTCTCTGGGAAAAGAAGAGACAAAGCACAATATCCTTCTTATCACCATAGACACGCTCAGAGCTGACAGGTTGAGCTGTTATGGCAGCGAAAATCCTAAAACCCCGAATATCGATAATCTTGCGGAGAAGGGTGTACTCTTCTCTAAGGCTTTCGCAAACACCTCCACAACCTTGCCCTCTCATGCAAATATTCTCTCAGGAACAACTCCAAACTACCACGGAGTTCATGAAAATTTGAATTTTATCGTCAGCAAAGAGTTGTTGACCTTGGCGGAGCATCTCAAGAACAATGGCTATGAAACCGGAGCGTTCGTGGGAGCCTACCCCCTCGACTCCAGGTTTGGACTATCACAAGGCTTCGATATCTACGATGATTTATACAGCCGCATTCACTCCGTAAATCTCGTCTCTTTAGAGAGAAAAGCTGAGGAGGTGATCGACTTAGCCCTAGCATGGCTCGAAGGCCGGAGATCCCCTTGGTTTCTCTGGATCCATTGCTGGGATCCGCATATCCCGTACGAGCCGCCGGAGCCATTCAAGACTCGATACAAAGAGCATCCGTATGATGGAGAGGTTGCCTATGTCGATTCGGCCCTGGGGGGGTTCTTTGACTATATGGAAGAGAATCGTCTGTTTGATTCAACATTTATTATTTTCACCGGAGACCATGGTGAATCGTTGGGTCAGCATGGTGAGAAGACTCACGGTTATTTCGCCTACAACTCTTCCACTTGGATCCCTCTCATTTTCGTCCTCCCTGAAATAGCCCCGGGGCATGTCGAACAGTATGTGAGCCATGTCGACATATTCCCGACAGTCTGCGATGTGCTGGGAATCGAGAAGCCATCTTTTCTTCAAGGAACCTCTCTTCTCCCGGCTTTGAAAGGAAAAAAGCTGCCGGAAAAGCCAATCTACTTCGAATCCTTGTATCCCTATTACAGCCGCGGATGGGCTCCCCTTAAGGGATTTATCCTCAAGAAGAAAAAATTCATCGACTCTCCCATACCCGAGCTCTATGACCTGGATCGTGATTTTAATGAGCTCGACAACCGGGTCGAACAAAATAATGTGGCTAAACTGAAATCGCAGCTTAAGACAGTCATCGACGAACTGACACCGTCTGAGAAAGTTGATGCGGCTCAATCCGTCGACAGAAAAACTCGCGAGAGACTCGCCAGTTTGGGTTATGTCTCGAGCGTACAAACTTTGCAAAAGAAGAATTTTAGCGCACAGGACGATATTAAAGTCCTTCTTCCCTACATCAACAGGACCGATGAAGCCCTGGAACTCTATAAAAATGGAAAACAGGACGCAGCCATCGAGCTTTTAGAGGAAATTCTAGAAGAAAGAAAAGACATCGATATGGCATACAAGAACCTCGCGGCCATCTATCAGGAGACAGGAAATACAGAGGGAGCTATTTTAATTCTGGAACAAGGCCTCAACGCACTCCCGTCAAGTTATGAGATCCTCATCGAATACATGAAAGGGCTCATTTCCGTCGAACAGTATGACGAAGTCATCAGCACTTTTGAAAAATCGAGGATCAGAGAAGCCGAGTATGATCCGGAAATATGGAGTAACCTTGGGACTGCCTATGCCCATAAAGGGAGTTTTGACGAGGCGATCAAGGCGTTCGAGATGGGTCTTTCCCTGGATGACAAGCATCCTGAGCTCTACAACAACCTCGCCAATGTATGCTATTCCCACGGCATCCAATCCAGGGATTCCTTCCTCTTTTCGAAATGCTTTGAATACTACAAAAAAGCGATTGAGCTCGACCCCGGATATTCAGTTCCTTACTTTGGATTGGGGCACGCATACCGCCAACAAGGAAATCTTGGCGGAGCGATCTTCTGCTGGGAAAGAGCTCTGGAAGCTGACCCGGATTTCGGTCAGGCTCGTTTCGATCTGGCTGTGGCCTATTTAAGCTCCGGGAATAAGGTCAAAGCATTTGAAATGCTCAGTGAGTATAAAAAACGATACTATGACCTCATACCTCCTGCTGATAGAAAACGATTAGACACCCTCCTGGAAGAGTGCCAGAAATGATCCGATTTAATATACGGGAAATAGGGAGTCTTCCCCCGGAACTAAAGATGCGTATTTTGTACTTTTTTCTTTTAGGTTTACTCCTCTGTTTTTTTCTCAGCTGTGCGTCTTATGAAATCGTGGAATCTCCTGTAGACCAAAATAGTGAAAAATTTTTAGACCTCATCCGATATATCGCTACTCCCCAGGAAGAGAAAATTTTCCGGGAAATGCCTCCCGAAGACAGGCATGAATTCGTAGCGGAATTCTGGAAGAGAAGAGATCCCGATCCGGAGACCGATGATAATGAGTTCCGCGATATCTACTACACAAGGATTGCTCGTGCTAATAGAGCCTTTAAAGCAGGAATTCCCGGTTGGATGACCGATAGAGGACGAATTTACGTGCTTCTCGGTCCCCCCACAGATGTCATAAAGAAAAGTATGGGGGATGCCACCTTAGATCTCCAGAAAGGGTTGAGAGAACTTAGCACTGACATGCTTGAGCAAGGGACAAGGACAGAAAGGCCGACAGAAATCTGGGTTTACAACCAGTACCCCGACTATTTCTCAGGACCTCTCCGCCTCGTTTTTGTCGACTATTACAGCACCGGTGATTACAAATTGAATACGGATGTGACAGTGAGGCCCTTCAACATGATGACACACATCATGAGTGATCCCGACATGCTACACTATCAAAGAATAGGCGAAATAGAAGAAGATGAGTCTTCGCCCCGAATCCTTCCTTTTCTTGATTACTCGAAAGCCCTAGGCCGATTGGAAGAAGACGGGAAAGAAAACTATACGATTGAATGTTTTTTTGAAATCCCACTGGGAACCCTCCATTTTCGGAAAGAAAACGAAAAATACGTCTATGATATTGAACTCAGCGTAAAAGTGGAAAACATAGAGACAAAAAGTTCCTTTGAACAAAAAAAAGACATAAAAAAGAGTCTCTCTCTCGAAGACCTCAGAACAAGTATCAAAGACAGGCATTCTTTAAGCGAAGTGATAGATGTCCCCTTGGAGAAAGGAGCGAACAATGTCTATTTTTCTCTCCGCGATAATATCAGGCAGAGAAGGCTGCGCAAATTGGATGTAATAAATATAAAATAATAGAGTTTGCCTTCGAGCTCCTGACTCTAATGCTTCTACATTTTTGTGTATGTGTCCGAATTTGTCGACGATGAAGAACATTAGAAATTTTTCGATCATAGCCCACATCGACCATGGGAAATCTACGCTTGCAGACCGCCTGTTGGAGATAACAGGGGCTCTCTCCTCCCGGGAGCTCAGAGAACAGGTCCTCGATACAATGGACCTGGAGAGAGAAAGAGGGATCACCATAAAGGCCCAGACTGCCCGCCTCCGTTACATAAGCAAATCCCAGGGGGAACACACCCTGAATCTGATAGATACGCCCGGACATGTGGATTTTTCTTATGAAGTGTCACGGAGTTTGGCTGCCTGTGAAGGCGCGCTACTGGTCATAGATGCCTCGCAAGGGGTCGAAGCGCAGACCCTGGCCAATGCCTACCTCGCGCTCCAGAACGACCTCGTCTTGATCCCCGTTATCAACAAGATCGACCTCCCTCAAGCTAATCCGGACCTAACCCTTGAACAGCTCGAGCACATCATAGGATTAAAGAAGGATGAGGCGATCCTTGCAAGCGCTAAAACGGGACAGGGTGTTGAAAACATCATCGAGGCCGTTATCCGCCGGATCCCCTCTCCCCAAGGTGACCCGGACGCTCCGCTCAAAGCCCTTCTCTTTGATTCCTGGTATAACTCTTATCGCGGTGTTGTCCTTCTTGTTCGGGTGTTCGAAGGGACTCTCCAAACAGGTGCTCCGATCAAACTCATGGCACAGAATGCCGCGTATGAGGTGGAGGAAGTCGGCTATTTAACACCAAAATTCTCCAAGAAAGACCGGCTGGTAGCCGGCGAAGTGGGATACGTCATAGCTGGGATCAGGGAATTGAGACATGCCCGCATCGGAGACACGATCACGGAGAAAAACAGGCCCGCGATCAAAGCTCTCCCCGGATTTAAAGAGGCAAAACCCATGGTTTTCTGCGGAATGTTCCCCGCCGGCGAAAGCAGCGTGGAAGACCTCCGCAAATCTCTCCTGAAACTCCGGCTTAACGATTTTTCATTCCAGTACCAGCCTGAAAACTCGCCCGCCCTTGGCATGGGATTCCGCTGTGGCTTTTTGGGGCTTCTTCATCGTGAGATCATCCAGGAACGGCTGGAGAGAGAGTTCGACCTGAATCTTGTCACCACTGCTCCGAGTGTGAGTTTCCGCGTGACAAAAAAAGACTCTTCTGTCGTCGAGGTGCGCAATCCTTCCGAGCTCCCCGTGCAGACTGATATCCTCAAGATCGAAGAGCCGGTCATGGAAGCTCTCATTCTCACTCCGGACAGGTATCTTGGGGCTGTCCTCAAATTGCTCACAGATAGCCGGGGGGAGCAGAAAAAGATGGAATACATCAGCTCTCAACGGATTTTATTGACCTATCTCCTCCCCTTGAATGAAGTGGTCTTCGACTTCTATAACCAGCTCAAGTCCATCTCTCAGGGTTATGCCTCCATGGATTACGAGTTCATCGGCTTCAGGGAAGCACCATTAGTAAGGCTGGATATCCTTATCAACAGAGAGCCCGTGGACGCTCTGTCTCTTGTCGTACACCAGGAGAAGGCTTACAGCATGGGGCGTGCCCTTGTCAGTAAAATGAAGACACTCATCCCGCGTCAACAGTATGAAGTCTCTCTTCAGGCTGCACTGGGCAAGAGGATCATCGCTCGAGAAACCATCCAACCTTACCGCAAGGACGTTTTGGCCAAGCTCTATGGGGGCGATTACACACGGAAGATGAAACTCTTGGAAAAGCAAAAATCCGGGAAAAAGCGGATGAAAAAAGTGGGCCAGATAGAGATCCCTCAAGATGCCTTTCTCGCCCTCCTCAAAATCAAATAAACATGGAAGTATCTTCAAAACCGTGATGAATGACTGTTTGAATGTAGGGTCCGTTCCCCGAACGGACCGTTTGGGAAACGGTCCCTACAAAGGATCATACCCATCCAGCCCTTCACACGGTTTTCTCCACCACACAATTGGGACACTTAAAAACGCAATATGAATCATGTCATCACGGTTTTAGGGATGCTCGCAGTAAGTATTTGGATTTTTATAGAAGATGTGATAATAAAGTTACACGCTGGATGATTCATAAGGGAATGATTTAGTGTTCAGTTGGCTAACAGAAGCGAGCTTTAGGAGTAATCGTGACAGATAAGCCGGTCGAGAAGGTCATCAAGAATGCCATAAAATTGCTCCAGGAGATCTATCCCCGGAACACCTACCTGTATTTCCCTCTTCTTTCGACAGCGCTCGTCTGGGCAGTGCGAAGGCCCAAAGAGTGGGAAGAGAGTATTCTTTCCTGGCAGGTCTGGCCCGACCCTGATTACATCAGAGTAAAACCCAACGACTTCGTCCTGGAATTTTTTTTGAGTCGCCCCTTACTTCAGACCGCCTACTCTGAAGAAATTAAGCACGAAGATTGGAAGACTCTGAGGGCTGCTTTTATTCGGTTGTATCCTATTTTTGGACTTGAAGATCCTTTTCTATTGGCCCTTTTTGGGGAGGAGATCGATGCTAAAAATTTCTCCAAGATCGTCCTCGAATTCGATACAAGGGTCGAGAAGGCCAAAAAGGATATCCGGGCTCTTAAGGAGGACCACAGGCTTCTCGCAGGCTTGAAGGCCTTTGGCGAAGAAATGGGTTCTCTCGGCACGACTCTCCTTGTCGAGAGTGAAGTTCAGAGGTCATTACAGGACATTTTAGAGGATCAACTCAAAGGAACGGATGAATAATAAAATTTACCTCTGTATTCGGATTGGTTTGATCGGCGCTTTCCTCGTTTCCGTTTCGGCCTGTACGTCTCATTTGAAAGAGGCGAAACTCTATTATACGCAGGGGGAAGATTATGCCCGTGTCTATGATATGCAGAAAGCAACCGCCTCTTTTAAACGGGCCAGAGAGGAAGCTGAGAGCCAGGTGAAAAAGGACCCCTCAGCACAAGCCTACATGATCAAGGGCTTGGCTGAGTTGAATCTGGATCTCTGGGAAGAGGCTAAGGATAGCTTTCTCAAGGCCAACGCCTTTGGTTTCGAAAAGGGAGAAGAGTGGGCCTCTCAACTCTCGCTTTACGGATTAGCCTCCACCCTCCTGGAGATGGGGCTCAAGGAGTCTGCTTCGGATATTTTTCAGTCTCTGCTTGACAGGTCAAAGGTCAAGCCGGTCACGCTTTTGGCCGCTCAAAACCATGTCGATATCGAACTGAACAGAGCTTTGGGCGTAGAAACCTCCGATAGAGACAAACAGCTGAAGGCTCTTCTCAAGACGACCGATAAGCTCATCACCAAAGATCTTGGCTGTGGCTATTATCACTATCTTCAATCACAGGTCCTGGCACATCTCCAAGAATTCAGGATGAGCTTTGAGAGATCTGTCATGGCTAGGGAGCTTGGGCTTCCCACGGAACAAATTTTCCATGACAATGATAACCAGATTGTCTATTGTTACCAAAAATTGAAAAAACTGTACCAACCAGAACAATGGGTTTCCTTCGAAGCGCTCTATCTTGATTGGGTGAAAAGATGGGGCTGGAAGGGGCCAGAAACGCCAAGCTGGCAAATGAGGTGAAACATGCTGCCCACGATCAAATGGGACAACGGAAAGGTCATCATGATTGACCAGAGGAAATTACCCGGAGAAGAGGTGTATGTGGAGTGTACGGATTTTAATCAGGTGGCAGAAGCCATTGAAACCATGGTCATCCGGGGTGCTCCGGCTATAGGCGTGGCAGCCGCTTATGGAGTGGCTCTCGGCATAATAGGGCTCGATGAGAAGGACAACCTGAAAGAGCGGTTTGACCAGATCTACCGCCGGCTTGAGAGAACACGTCCAACCGCACGGAATCTCTTTTGGGCCCTGGAGAGGATGAAAAGGGCCTTTTTCAGAGAGCGAGATCGGGACTTGCCTGAGTTCCAAAAGGTCATGCTCCAGGAAGCCCTGGATATAGAGACGGAAGATGTGGAGACCAACAAACGGATCGGAGGATGGGGGAAGACTTTGGTCAAAGACGACCAAACGATCCTCACACACTGCAACGCCGGGGCCCTTGCAACCGCGGGTTACGGGACTGCACTCGGCGTGATTCGTGCAGCCTTTGAGGAGGGCAAAAAGATCCAGGTTTACGCCGATGAAACACGGCCCTTCCTGCAGGGTGCACGACTGACTTGTTGGGAATTGGAGAAGGACAACATCCCTGTAGTTTTGATCGCAGACAACATGGCCGGCTATTTGATGAAAAAGGGTGAAGTTTCTATCGTGATCACTGGGGCAGACAGGATTGCAAAGAATGGAGATACGGCCAACAAGATCGGCACTTACACAGTGGCCGTTTTGGCGCGGGTGCACAACCTTCCCTTTTATGTGGCCGCTCCGATGAGCACTATAGATTTTACTCTTAGAGATGGCGACAAGATCCCGATCGAGGAGAGAGATCCCGATGAGATCAAATGGATCGGAGGTGTGTGCTTGAGCCCTTCCCGCATAGAAGCGCGAAATCCTGCTTTTGATGTGACTCCTGCCGAATACATCACGGCGATCATCACAGAGAACGGGATCGCACGGCCACCTTTTCAAAGGAGTCTCCAGGAACTGAGAAAAATGTAGAAAATTGGGGACTGGAAAATTGGGGACAGGCTCGTTTTTCCGTTAGGTAAAAGGTGCCTGTCCCCAATTTAAGATGTTTTGATATAGGGTCCGTGCCCCGAGCTGACCGTTCTGGGAACGGTCCCTACATTTCACGGAAAAGGAAAAAGAATTGAAGATCTTAGGTATCGAGACCTCCTGTGATGAGACCTCAGCGGCTGTGCTCACAGACACCTTCGAGATCCTGAGCAGCATTGTCTTGTCGCAGGACGAGATCCATGCGCCCTATGGAGGGATCGTCCCCGAACTGGCCTCGCGGCAACACATCGCATCGATCACGTATGTTGTGGAGGAAAGCCTCTCCCGGGCTCATCTCTCTCTCAAGGATATTGATGCCTATGCTGTCACCCAAGGTCCAGGGCTCATCGGATCGCTTCTTGTGGGGCTCTCTTTTGCCAAAGGTCTGGCTTACTGTTTTGATAAACCGTTGATCCCTGTGGACCATCTTGAAGCCCATGTCGAATCGGCCTTTATCGAGAATAGGGAGATCCCCTTTCCTTTATTGGCTCTGCTTGTGTCCGGCGGGCACACGGCTATCATCCTGTTAAAGAAAAAACTGTCATTTCAACAAGTCGCAAGAACCCGGGATGATGCGGCCGGAGAGGCCTTGGATAAGATCGCTAAATTCCTTGACCTGGATTATCCGGGGGGACCGGTCATCGAGAGCTTGGCACTAAAGGGCAATCCAAAAGAATTTCCCTTTGCTACTCCACACATGACCGATGGAAGTTTGGATTTTAGCTTCAGCGGTTTAAAAACAGCTGCGCTGAGACACATCAGAGAGCACAATATTTCCAAGGAGCATCCGAAGTTCGTCGATTTTTTGGCGAGCTTTCAGAAAGCCATCGTTCGGGCACTGCTGTCCAACATGTCCAAGTCGATAAAAGCGTTCAAACCCCGATCTTTGATCCTCTGTGGAGGAGTAGCGAGAAACTTTGTCCTGAGACAAAATTTCCAGAAACTGGCCCGCACTTTTCATCTCCCGGCATTTATCCCTTCCCCTGAATTCTGCACGGATAACGCGGTCATGGTCGCAGCCCTGGCTGTTGAGAAGATCGGGCACCAGAAAACTGGGCCTTTAGACCTGAGGTTAAACGCCTACCCCCGCAAGATTCGCTAGTCCTTCGAAACTCAGCTCTCTTTTTATGATTGTTTATCGGATGGGAACGATCTGGAAAAAGAAGGGATCGACGAGCATGGATTCAGAGGAAAGTTTTTTCAGGTTGAGGTGGATCTCATATAGATAGAGATCATTGTACTGGTAATAGACAGGGGGATCGAGCGTGATTGTTCTCTTTTCGTAAGACGTTTTTCCCTCAAAGATCGGCAGATCGAAGAAGTTGAGACGGACCTCATATTCTCCTTTCTCTGACCCAAAATTCAGCTGAAGATTTTCCCGCGCTCTTCGTGAGCTGAACAGTATTCTGTAGTTGTTTTCCCTGTGGAGATAAAACTCCGCCGTCTTTTTCACGACAACACCGTCCCCCATTGGGAAGAGATAGTAGCCCAGGGCCACCTGCGGAGAGTAGCTAAACGTCCGGGTATCGTATAGGCTCGGCCTCGGGAAAAGAACCCAGAGCAGAAACACAAGAAGAAGGAGAGATAGGGCAAAGACCAAGTAAAATGTTCTTTTAAGCCTCATCTCTCTTTTAATAAAGGCGTAGGCGCAGACGAATATCACAATGGCCAGAATCCAGAGATAATTTGGGACGTAGCCGATATTGTTGACCTTGATGAAGGAAGGCAGAAAATGGGGCAGGAAAATGTACATGTTGCTGAGGTGGACAAACATCTCTCCGGCGCGTGATGTGAATTCATTCGTTGTCGGCTGGTAGAGAAAATGAGGATGCCAAAGCAGAAATATTGCCATGACAACACCCATGGTGCTAAGAACCCAGAACAGAAATGCATAAATCCTCTTCCGGTTATGGATTAGAAAATAGCCGACGGCTAGGCCCAGGATCCAGGAGACGGGCGTGAGGATTCGTCCCTGGGGGCTGTAACCCTGGCGGTGGGTAAAAAAGGCGTAGTTTAAAAGATAAGGGGTAGGGATAAATAGAAGGATGAAAAAATCTCTCTTTGAACTTCGGAATATCTCCACAAAACCCAAAAAAGCAAAAACATAGAAGGGAGAGTAGAGCAAAAGGCCATCCCTCTGGTCGAGAAAATAGTTGAGGAGGGTGTCGAATCTCATGGAAAGGGGTGCGCTCAAAGCCGCATCCTTAAAAGCCTGCAGCCTTTCTGGGGTGAGCACGCCCTCGTATACAGAGAATGGGGAGAATGTCCCATAGATGGAATGGATAAACGTATAGAACAGAGTTAGGGATAAAAGAGGAAACAGGAGGAAACATAGGATCTTGACCCCGGCCCGATGCTCTTTGAGGAGAAAAAACATAGAGACAAGAAGCATAGTCCCGAAGAGCAAGTTATACTTGAGCCCGAACCAGAAGAAAAGAGACAGGAGAAAACCCAGGAAGAAATAGTGAAAGAGGGCGAGGGACTTTTTAGAGCGGACCTTCCTGAATATATATAACGAGAAAAGGGCAATGGGAATCTCGGAATAGAGATGGATGGCAAAGAAAAGAATGGGCGCAGAGAAAGAGTAGAACAGCCAGAGCTGGAGTGCAATTTTCTCATCCCCCCACAGTTCTCTGGCCAGGAGGTAGAGCTGAAGGCCCAATAAAACGGCCCAGATCACGAGGCTCCCTTTCAGGATAAAGGTCAGTAGATCTCCGTGAAAATGCTGACTCAACCAGTAGGAGGGCAGCGCCAGCACTGAAACGCCAGGCAGGTTTATCGGATAGATATAGCTAGGGCCCTTTTGTCCTTCGCGCGCATACATGCCCAGCCTGAATCTGGGATTTTTCTCTTTAGAGTAGAATGAAAAATAATCCTCCTGCGCGTAGTTATTGGCCACATTGATGTCTTTATCTTTGAGGAGGCTATGCGATGTGAGGAGATAGTACGGTTCATCACCCGAAAAAGTGATCTTTTGTGAGACTAGAACAAAAGTGCACAGATTGTAGATGAGAAAAGCGGCAAAAAAAAGGATCACCAATTTTTTCCTGGGAGGAAGATGGCTGAATGACTGGAGTGCTTTGTTTATGGCTGACCTTAGATTTAGGAACCTGCCCCAGCGCAAAAGGAAAAGATAGAGGACACAGAGGATGATGGAAACCAGGAATACATTCAACCTTGTCTTCAGGTCCTCCCTGTCTAAATAGTGATTCAGGATTAATGGGGTGAGCAAGAAAAAACTGAGAGGTACTTGGGACAGGAAGTTATCCCAAAGAGAGTTGTTGCGTTCGCTGCCGTAGGTTTTGACCTCCATATGGGTTAATAAGAGCCATGCGGATATAAGAAGAAAAAACAGGATTAACCAAACAAGAAAAAAGGCGGGGGAGATATGATACTCATGATCAAGGATAGTAAAGGATGACGTTTGGGAGTGGAGCACCACAAAATAGGACAGGCCCAGTGAAAATAGGATTAGGGACGCGAAGATTATGGGGAACCTAGGTTTTTGCATCTATCCCAGAGATATTAAAATTCGAGCCATATGTCAAGGCGATCCATCATCATTGTCAGCATTTCTAAATCTGTGATGAATGAAATCCGAGTGTCCCAATTGGTGATTTCGAAAACACGCTTTGTAGGGACCGTTTCCCAAACGGTCCGTTCGGGGGAACGGACCCTACATAGAAAAACACCATGCCCGTCTAGCCCTTCTCACGGTTTTCTCCACCACACAATTGGGACACTTAATAACGCACTTATGTTCATACGATAACAGATTTAGAATTACTTCCATCGTTATCGGACAGGAAGGATCGAAAACCGGAAGGGGGATTTCTGAGTGTCGATCTCTGATCTATTCTTGAGGAAAATGCTGATTTGGTAGAGGTTCTGGTTCTTGAGATTGTAGGGAGGCACTGGAGGAAAGCGAAGTCTCTTGATCTCTGCCCTTGTTTGTCCCCGAAAGATGGTCTGGTCGAAATACTTGATCTCAGCTGCATAAACTCCCCTCTCTGAGCCAAAATCAAGGTGGAGATCGGAGAGTTCCCGCCAGGACGAAAAGTAGAAGCTGTAGAGGCGGTTATCTTCGATCAGGTCAAAAACTCCAGGGGTGGTCATCCGGGCGGATCGGCTGTAGGCATAAAACGTGATCTTTTCTCCGCTGGGATATATGATGTTTTGGGGGTGGACGATGACTGTCCTCGGGTAAAAGACAAACCAGAGGTAAAACACACCGAGTCCGATCATGGCTCCAGACAAAAAGTGAGAATACTTGGGCGGGAAGGAGTGTTCTTTTGTGAGTTGATAAGCCAGAATAAAAAGGACTACTAGGACAAGCCACACGATGTTGGGTGGCCAGAAAGAGTCCTCGATCTCTATGAATGATGGCAAAAATTTGGGCAATGAAAAATGAAGATTACTGAGTTGGAGGAACAGTAAACCCGCCCTTTCTGTCTCCCCCGCTGTTGTGGGTTGGTAGAGCGCTCGAGGGGTTCGGAGGAGCAATAGGGTCGTAAGAAGGCTGAAAAAAGCAAACAGCGAAAATATGTAGGTGAATATTTTTTTCGCGTTATAGGCTAGAAAGTAACCCAAAAATACGGCCATGCCCCAAAAAACGGCGACTAATATCCTGGCCTGGGGAGCGTAAGCCGGCCTCTGTGTCAGGAAGGCCAGGTTGAGGATGTAGAATCCGGTGAGACAAAGGACGAGACCAAGATCACGGGATTTTCTTTTTCCCATTTCTATCATTCCCAGGAAGGCAAAAAAGTAGAGGGGGGCATATAGAAGCAGTCCATCCCTCTGGTCCAGGAAGTAACCGAGAAGGGTCTCCCAACGGTAACGGAAGGGAATGTCCACAAAAAGCGAGCGGATGTAGGCGATGGAATCGGTTGTTGTCGATGGCCCCCGGATAGATACAGCGAAGGGCGAGACCGAGTTGTAGAATGCGGAGGAGAATGCGATGTGGAGGCTGAACAAACAGAGGGGGAAGAACAGAAAATAGAGGATGTCCCATCGGATCTTTTGTCTTATGAGGAGGACCCAGAAGGCGTAAAGGAAAAAAGGAATAAAAATGAACACATACTTGACAGCATGGAGCCAAATGATCGCCGAGAGGAGAAAACCAAGGTACAAAAGTTGGAGTTTAGTGAATGATTTTTGAAAACGGAGAAGTCGAAAGGCTGTCAAAGAAAAAAGTGCCACAACGATCTCGGGATAGATGTGGAGAGAATAAAAGAACACCGGAGAGGTAAAGCCAAAGAGAAACCAAAGGCCGAAGGCAAGTCCTTCCTTCTTCCACTCTTGTAGGGCAAAAAGAAAGATCTGAATTCCGAGGAGAGCGCCAAACACGCTCATCCCGAATCGGATAATAAAGTTCATGGCTGTTCTGTTGAAAAGCGAACCCAAAGAATAGGCAGGGAGGAGGAGAAAAGATAAGCCTGGTGAATGGAAGGAATACTTACCTTCAGTTCCAGGAGCGACATGAGGGGAAATCCTAACGTCTGGTCGCATGAACCTGGCGTAATCATGATTGGAATAGTTGTTGGAGAGGTCGAAGTCACCGTCTGTGAGAACGCTGTGAGTTATGAGGAGATAATGGGATTGATCTCCAGAGAAGTTTATCCCTTTTGTGACAAGGATGGCCGAACCCGCGCCGTAAAAAAGAAGAGCCACAACAAAAAGAAGGACGAGCTTCTTTCGGAGTGACAGAGACGTTATCTTCTGGGAGCTCCAGTTGAACTTTTGGGGTTTTCCACTGGCTAGGACAAACACAGTTGCACATTTGAGAAACAAAATAGAAAAAAGAGTCGCAAATCCGAGGAGCTTGAGGCGCGTGAGGAGATCACCAAAGCTTAGATAGTGAAAACTGACAAAAGGAACAAGCAGCATAAAAAAGAGCGGCAGGTTGTTCAGGAAATCAAAAGAAAGTCCTTGCCGGTAGGGGATCGAAAGCGAAAAACTCAGGATTTTGGCACTTAAAGCCCATGTTCCAAAAAGAACCATTATAAATAGTAAGCTCAACAGGATAAAAGGGAGGAGGGGGAGGTGAAAAAAATGGTTTTGGATAGTGAAAGTTTTTCCCTGGTTATAGTAGAGAATAAAGATGCTGAGCAGGCAAGCCCAGATCAGAAAAAAGGCGAGAAGGCGCCAGAACGTTTTAACCATGCATTTTGACTAATAGTAAAATCGTTGGGAATTGTCAAGGTGAATGCTGCGCCTCCTCTTTTCTTCAAAACTATATATTTCCATTCTGCGTATATAACCATATAATTTGTTTGTAATAAGTATCGACATTTTTTTTTGAATAATTCAGTTTTAAAAATAGAT
>Ga0307379_10004745_pt1 | contig 19254 bp, 18 predicted proteins | sample UN2MG_FD_202237 | JGI IMG/M metagenome (GOLD analysis project Ga0307379, IMG submission 202237) | Soil microbial communities from Risofladan, Vaasa, Finland - UN-2 | ecosystem: Environmental > Terrestrial > Soil > Coastal area > Acid sulfate soil | place: Finland: Risofladan, Vaasa | collected... | reverse complement strand
GACTAAACATGTGCTGTTCATCGCCGGCGGAGCGTTTGAAAATCTCGACGTTATCGTGAAAAAACGGATGGCCCGACAGGGTCATAACGGAAATTGGCGCCATTTTTTGGCGGCAGATGATTTGGTGGCCTTTGGCATGGAAAGACAGCTCATCGGGCGCTTTCCCGTACGAGTCGTATATGATCAACTGACAACCCAGAATTTAAAAGACATCATGATCAACAGCGAGGGAAGCGCTTTATTGTCGTTTAGCAACGACCTCAAGGCATGGGATATCGATCTGGAATTCACGGATGATGCGCTGACCGAAGTTGCGCGACGCGCCGAACAGGAAGGAACCGGCGCCCGGGGCCTGATCAGCGTTCTCCACCGGGTGCTTTTAGAAGACATGTACCGGTTGCCCGGCATCTACACCGGCAAATTCGAAGTGGATCAAAATTATGTGAGGGAAAAATTGGAATGAGATTCAAAGACCTTTCACAGCTGAAACGGCCGCAGCCGCTTAAAATGACATTTGGCAGCCTGCCCCAACACATTTTGATGACCAAGTATGCTAAAGATAAGGCATTTAAAATCAGTGAACGGGTGGGTGTAATTTTCGAAAAGAGTTTTGAATGGTACGGGTTTACCCTTGCGAACAATGACCATCCAGAACTGATCGTAGACATCGGATTGCCGCAAAACGATCTGAACCTTCAAGATTATACCACCCTTGGGTCCCAAAGAATCGCTGAATTCCAGGAATCTCTGCCGGAAGATGTGATGATCAATGGATGGATTCACTCTCATGGGGCCTTGAATTACAGGCATTTTTCAAACATAGATGAAAAAAATCAACTTACCGTATTAGATTTTGTTGCCGCACGCACCAGAAAGCCTTTGGCCAAAAAAGAAATCGCTATCCAGGATCTGGTTTTATTGGAAAAAGATCGGTTTGTGGAAAAGGATCTGGAAAAAGGCAGCGTTTGCCTGATAACCGATGGACCGATTACAGAAGCGAAAATCATGGAAACCGTCTATGGCAGTTTCTGCTACAGCATCGTCATCGGGGACGAGGGATGGCACGAGCAACAAATCCATTGCCGTGAAAGGGGCATCCTATCCGGCCATGCAACGGTGCGGAGCCAAGCAGCGAACATCGAATTTGTCGATACGGGAAGATCCTTATCTCAGGATGACATCAGTGCGTTAAGCGACGAGGTGGAGGATAAAATCAAGCCCCACACGGATCCGCCGCCGGAAATGATCGAGAGGATGTAACAAATTTGTGAAAAGATTTTTGAAGGAATACAACGATACTGCCTAAACCGGAACCAAATAGGTATTGTTTAATATTTTTATTCGTGCGCAAAATAGGTTGCTGATTAATATAAATAACGAATATCGAATGATGAATATTGAATGTAGAAGGGTTGAATCGCTTCGCTCTGTCTTTTTATATAAATAGAAATAATAAAATGTTTATTCCGCCTGCCCATCCTGCCCCGTTGGTCTCCGTTGAAATACCAGAGCTGGCTGGAAGATCTTGCTGGGGTGGCTTTTTTTCATTTATTCCATCGGAGTGAAATACGGCAATCAATTTTACTTGAACCTTACTTCGATATTCATCATTCATCATTCAATATTCGACATTCGATATTAAAAAATAGTTCAGTGGACGTCCATGTCGACATGATGACTCACACAATCCCAAACCCCTTTGGGATCACATTCCCGGCAGTGGTAGTGCTCACCGTAAACAAGGTTATGTTTGTAGTCAACGGCCTCATCTTTACGCACCCGGGCTCCACAGTGGGCACAGTCAACATATTGAACTTCTTCTTTTTTCATCATTCGATGTGCAAGAACTTTTTTATAGAGTTTCAAACATAAGGACGTATATTATTCCTCTTTTTCTTCGGGTTTGATGGGCTTGTGCATCGGAAGCCCATAAAGCGTATCAATCCAATATTCAAAGTTCTCAGGACCGCCTTCAGCTACCTCGCGCCGGAATTTTGCGCAAATTTCCAACCCTTTTTCCTTGGCGCCCGGAGGAAACCCTTTTTCATCGGACAAATAGCGTTTCTCAAGCTCATCGATCTTTTTCATATACTCTTCGTAAGTGATTTCCTTTATGGCCATATATGCTCCCTTAGATTCCAAACCGTAATCGTTCAAAGGTTAGTGAAGGTTAATAAAAACAAGAAGAATCATTGGGAAATTTTCAATCCGTTTTCAGCTTTCTGTAAGGCTTTATTGGTATTTTGAACCACTTCTATAAGAGCATCCGATTGATAGGTCTCGACACCGACAGGCCCCATATCATTAACTTTATCAAAAGCACGCTCTTTATCAATATGGGTTGTCAAAGCTTTTGCAGCCTCAAGCAGTCTTAAGCTTGCTTCCCCGTCCGTATCAGAGTCTTTTTGTCCGTTTTCAACGTCATTTATGATCTTTCTGGCATTTACAATTAAATCATAAAATTTGTCCGATAGATGGTAGTCCATACCACTGCATCCCCCGGCAGAGGCTTTGTCAAAAACATACTCTTTATCAATATAGGTTACCAGAGCCTTTGCAGCCTTAAACAGTGCCAAAAACTCATCCTTCATTTTTATCTTCTCCTTGATCAGTGCTATCCTGCTCTTTTTGTTGCTGACGTTTATCAATCTCATCCTTGAATCGTTCGGCAAACGCTGTCTTGAAAGCTTCGATTTCCATGGCCTCATCGTGTCTGCCCAAAAAGGTCAGGGCCATACCCTTGAACACCCGGGCTTCCTCGATATCCGGGTTTAGGGCCAGGGCTTCATCAAAGTACGGCAGGCTTTCTTCGTATTTTTGCAGACCCAGCAGGGCATGGCCCTTGGCCGCCAGGGCATGCGCATTGTCGCCTTGCTCTGGCAGTATTTGATCTAAAATTTCAATCGCCTCTTCACAGCGGCCCATATCGTTCAGGGCAAGGGCCTTAGACTGCATGGCCGACACATTTCCCGGTCTGAGAGCCAGCTCTTTGTCACAACAAAACACGACCTCTCCCAAAAGCCCTTTCTCAGCCATCTTCGAGGCCCCCTCCATCCAGGATATTTTATCCTCCGAAGTGACGTCGATGGCTTGCATCATCAGAGCCTCGTAGGTTTGCTCGATGGTGTGACGACCGGTACGCGCCACGGGCACATCATGGCCGGGGAGGATGTTTTCAATCTCTTTTTCCATGAGCTGCCTGAGCCCGTACAGGTAATGGTCCAGACTGCCGCCACCGGCTTTGTCGGCATCTGATATGGTGTTGGGCAGTACGGTGTCGCCGGTAATGGCCGTTTTGGTCGCCTGGTGATACAGGCATATGCTGTCAATGGTATGACCGGGCGTGTGGATCGCTTCCCATTCAAAGCCGCTCAAATCCAGGGTCTCTCCTCCTTCTATTTCGGTCAGAGAAAATCCGTATTCTTGGAGCGTTTTTTTAAATTCCATGGGACAGCCGGCATGAATGATAATCTCGATCTCTTTTTTTTCCCAGATTTGGGGGATTCTCAAAAATTCGAACACGCCCATGCAGTGGTCACGGTGCCCGTGGGTGAGAACGATCTTCTTGATGTCCAGAACATTGTATCCCAATTTTACAAGCTCATTAAAAATGGTGTAATCATTTCCCGGATCGACGATGGTCAGGGTATCACCGGCAAGGGCATAGACGTTGCTGGAATGGTGATACCCGATGAGAAACTTGCTTTTTTCAAAGACCGGATCCGATATTTTTAAAATCTCGGCAATGGAGAGCCACCCCGGATGATCCGGTTCTTCCTTAGGATACACTTCATCCTCTACCAGCGGTTTCTGATTTTCTTTTTTTCTGGTTTCTTCGGTCATTTTGATTCCTTTATAAATATTTCAATGTTAGTTCCTTAACAATTATGATGGCAAACAATTTTTAGTCTCACTGTTTCAAGGGTTAAGTTAATAGTATATAAAAGGAAAAATAACAAGTCCAATTGCAAAAAAAATCCCCCTCTCCGGTCAAACCGAAAAGGGGGATTCTTATTTCGATTTAGTCTCTCCCCTGCGAGCAGGGGAGAGGATGTTTTGTTATGGGTTAATGATGGCTATCCGAGATAGTCCAGAGTATAAGCCAATTTCATCTTGTCATCCGGCCACCACTTCTTGCTTATCTTTTCTTCGCCGGGATAGACGTCTTTACCGTCTATCGTATCGATTTGCAGATCGGCAAACATAAATGCTGTAAGCTTGTGCGCTCTTACTACATCAGCCGGAATCAAAACAACAATGCCGGTCTCCTTGGCACACTCCCACTCAAAGGCTTCATTGGGAGCAGAGGACTCCTCGCCGGTTTTGCCGTCGTAAATCTTGAGCAGCTTACCTTTAACCTTCATTCCCGGCTTCATGTCAAACTCCTCAAACAGCTCATCGGATATGTGCCACCAAATGGCTCTCATGTTTTGAGCGATATATCCTTTGACGAGCATGGGATCAAAGCCGCAGATACCCACACGACATTTTTCAGGCATATCAAACCTCCTTTTTACTTTCGTTGGTTTCCACTTTATCTAACTGGTCGCGAAGATCTTCAATCTGGCCATAGCAATAATCCATGAACTCTGTGGCCTCGGATTGGTTGAGATGTTCGGTCTCAAGCAACCTTGTGACATAGGGATAAAGCTGCGCGTCGATTTCTTCACGAAATTCCAAAAGCACATACTCGTTATCCCCGTCAGGAGATGCCCAGGTCAGAAAACCTCTTTTCCAGTTGTTCAGCATCTCCTTGAGGGTGTCGAGTTCCTTGATTACGTTTTCTTCCATGCTACTTCTTCTTCTTGTCTTCAAAGGCATAGCATTTCTTGACCACGTTGAAGTCTGCTACACACCAGTAATGGGGCCAGTGGATCTTCTTGCACCAACCGATAATGTCTGCGGGCGGAAACTTGGAGCCCTTGAGAACCGGCTTCAAACCAGTGCAGGCCCAGCATATATGGTCACTAGATTTTTCCGGAATCATTATGTTTTCCAGAAATTCTTCAGGTGTTAACTCTGCCATAAGACACTCCTTTCTAAGTTACCAGTCCTTGACTTCACCGGCAGCGAGTTTTTGTTGATATTCCTCCCAGACCTCGGGCGACAGTTTCTGAATATCCCAGTTGAAAGGAAACTGTCCGGCCAAACCGGCAGACGGCGGCTGCGGGCGCCATCCCCGCATCGGCCGTCCCCGAATGCTGAACTTGCACATGTCGGCGGTACCGGTCAACCAGGACCGCGGCATGCACTCGTACGGTCGGGTTCGTCCCTCGGTAGCAGGCCTGTAGTTGGAATAGCCGTCATAGGGCTTATCCGCATAGAGCGGTCTAATGTCGTGCTTCTCACCGGGTCTTTCTTCGGGGCCCTTGTAATTGAAGCCGTTAATCATGTAGATGTAGTAAACCGTACCGCACCCGGCACAAGCGATATTGCCTTCCCAATTCCAGAAATAGTACGGGTCGAGGTAGTTGATGGTGTCACAGTCTTTCCCATCCACTTGTTTTTTGCACCAAATTATATCACACACTATACCACCTCCTTATTTTATATCCAGACCTTGTCATACCACTCCTGGATCTGGCTTTGCGATATACCGAGCCAATCTTGGTAGACTTTTTTATTGTCCGCACCTACCGGACGCCAGTGCCAGTTGATCCTGCGCGGGGTTTTTTCCATCAGTCCACAACTGTAACCGCAGTGGACCAGCATATCGCCGAACAAAGGATCGTCCAGCCACCTGACCGTGCCTCTTTCCCTGAAGTGCGGGCTCTCGTAAGTCTCGCGGTCGTTGCGGACCGGTTCGGCCAACAGACCGGCGTCTTGAAGGGTCTTGGCAACTTCGGACCGTGTTTTATCTTCGGCCCATTTTTCCAGAGCAGTGTAGATTTCAACCTGGGCTTCGCCTTCACAGCGTTCATTATGAGATTTATACTTATCATAAAGACCACCATTTCCGGTGATGGCGCACAGCTCTTTGAAGTCTTCGTCCTGGAAAGCACTGACCATGACATAGCGCGCACAGAACTTGTCCTGCGGGTTGTCGGCATCCGGAAAATCAGATTTGCCGCACAGGATAATGCCGTGGGCGCAGAGCTGGGTGTCCCAGTTGCCCCAGCGCTGGCGGACGATACCGAACTTGCCGTACATGGGCAAGGAATATCCGAGCATCCGCGTCGGGACCTGTACCTGGGAGAATTCGATCATGGTGCCCAGCCCGGTCTTGCGGCGATGGTGAATGGCCGCCAGGATAGAGCAGGAGATGAGGTTGCCGGATTGCCAGTCAATGACCCAGTTGGTCTGCTTGGTGGCATGGCCGCCCATGTACTCGTGCATACCGGTCACCGATGCGAGTCCGGCGTGGGCCTGGCCCAAAATGTCGTAAGAACCGCCGAAAATCTTGGGACCGTAGCCGAAACCGCCGCCCCAGACATAGATGAACCGGGGGTTGATTTCAGACAGGTACCGGTAACTCATTTTCCACTTGTCCAGGGTTCCCGGACGATACAGCTCGGTCAGCCCGTCGAACTTTTTCACCAGCCCGTAAAAGACCTCCACCATCTCGGGAATGTGGTAATCCATGGTCATAAAGTACTTGTTGGGGTTGGCGTTGGTGAAACCCAGACCGGTTCCGGTCGTGGGACGGGTGTCGTGGAGCGGATACAGATAGCACTCGTTAAACGGAGAGGTATGCCGCATGGCATCCCCCATCCTGGGCATCTCGATCTTGACCACCTGGGCACCATGTTCGGCCAGGTTGGCCACAGAATGCGGCGTGAAGATGTACATGGTGCAGCTCAGCCACTTGATGCCTTTGAGCGCCGCAGGCTTGGCGTGTTCGTTGCCCACGTCAAAAGCTTGCCTGCAGTACTCTTCGTAAGGCATCTTCATCTCGTCCATCTCGCCTTGACTTTTGGGGCCTGGCAGGTCTTCTATGCGTGTTACTCTTGGGTCTTTTGCCATTATATCACCCCCTTCTGTTTGAATTCATTAACTCGGTTCTGGTCTATTCCACACCATTTCATGTAAATTTCATAGTTGTCAAATCCGATATCCCTGCCCATCCATTTGCACCGGAAGGGTGCATAGACCTGATAGGAGGACGGGCTCGATGCGATCAGCAGCGGGCCGTAGTCGGTCTCATGCACATACTGCCAGGGGCGGTACTTGAAGTGGGGGAATTCAGCAACCTCATCAATATACAGCACCGGACCGGCCGCAAGCTGGTACTCAAGCAGCTTGGCCTCGGCTTCAACCCGGCATTGGTCTCTGAGCCAGCGGGTAGTCACGGAATAGGTCTTGATCAGGGCGTGCAGGGCGTTCCGGGCCCCCACCTCCTTGAGGAAGGGATCTTCGTGGATCAGCCGGCCGAACTGGTGGTAATCGCGCTCCAGGCAAAAGCCGATGTTGTACCACAGCTTGTCGGTCTGCCCGCCGATCATCATGTAGCCGTCCTTGCAGGGGTTCCAGGCATACTGGTTCAGGTTGGGGTCCCAGCCGCCGGAGCGGCCTTTGATACTGGCATTGAATCCGTACCAGGTAATATCAAAGTCAAGCATGTCCATCAGCGTTTCGGCACCGGTGCACTCGATCATCTGGCCGCTGTTGCCGAGTTCGTCACGCCAGTAAAGGGCCGCGCAGGCATTGAGGAATGCCTGACCGCCGGCCACATAGTCTTCCAGCCAGATACCCGAACGGGTCGGATCGCCGCCCTTGCCGCGGGGCAAAAGGTCCTGGGCCAGACCGGTGTTGTGCACCCATGAATTGGCACAGCTGCCAAAGGGCGCTAATTCCCACTGGCCGAACTTGGACTGCTTGTCCTTCCAGGCGCCCCATTGGCCGAGAACACCCACCCAGACATAGATCATCTTGGGGTTGGCTTCCTTGAGCTGCCGGTAGCCGATGCCCAGGTTGTCCATGTAGCCGGGGGGCATCCCGTCGATCAAAATATCGACGTTGGCCGCCATTTTTGTAAAAATTTCCTGGCCGTCCGCGGTTTCCACATCCAGGGTGACGCAGTGCGTGTTCACCGTCTCGGCGACAAACTCCATACCGCACTTTTCACCGGTATTCCGATTTTCCAGCAGGTATTCTTCCCTGCCAAAGGGCGTCAGCTTCCGCAAGGGATCGCCGCCGGGGGGTTCTATGGAAACACACTCGGCCCCGGCTTCGCCGAACAGAGACGTGGCAAATTTATGACCCAGTCGCCAGAGGCCGATATCCAGAACCCTGAGATGTGACAGAGACTCATCTTTCGCGTATCTTTTTTCGAACTTGAGGTTTGTCTCGGCCCATTCACAGAATTCCAGCGCCTTCCGTTTTTCATACACCGGTTTTACGACATCGTAGGAAACCACCGGTGTAACCGGGTAAGGTCTGACATCCATGTCCATAAGACCAATGGTGTCAGCCCGGCTGTTTATTTCAAGATCTCGTTTTTCTGCCATATTTTACCTCCAAAATAGTTTAAATTCCATTCAAGAATTTATCCAGCAGTCGTTCTCAGTATCAGGGGAACGGCATTAACTCCTCTGAACTGACCTGTTATCACCTCCTTTCCTTGAAATTTGGCCTTTTCCGGCAACAGCCCTAAAACGACCTTTGTATTTGATGGATAAGGGGCGTGCCGACACCCGATCAATACTTTTTTCGTTGTGCGTTAACATCTTGACGGGTCGTTTTTCTTTCTGCTGCATGCAGAAAGAAAAAAAAGATAGTTTCACCTCCTATGGGCAATAAGATAAAAAACGATTTGGAACGATTAACTGAAAAAGCGAACTAATCTATGGTTGAATTATATTCAGCGAATATAATGTTTGGGTTGAGTTATTGTTTAGGGTAAAAAGTGAATGTTATTCATCGCAAAGTTTTTTTTAGACTTGTTAAGAGATTTTGTCAAGAGTAAAAAATGAATTTTATTCAAAAAAAATTTTAAATTCGGTTTATATCCTCGGCATTCAAGGGTTTATATATTTTACCCTTTCAACCCCCTGATTGCGATAGGAAAATCGAACGCAGATATCCAAATGTTTTTCAAAGCGGTTTAATAGGGCGCATAATACAACATATGGATAAAAAGATTTTTTGAATACATGATAACGTATGGTTTCCCTGAAAAGAGGCGTGTTCAAACCGATTATTTTTCCGGGTTTGGGTCGCGATAAAAGTGCTTAAAAAACAAATGCTTTTTTTACCTTGCAATTTATTTCCGGATATTTTATACGCAAATGTTTGAGAGCTATTCCAACGATATTTGTTCAATTTCTAACCATAAGGCTCACGAAAAAATATTTCAATCGGGTGCAACATTTTTTTGGAAAGGAGGTGAACTTTTAAAAAACTGGCCCTGGGCATATACTCCAAAACCTGCCATGCTTAAATTCAGCAACAATCGATGTCAGATCAATCAAACTTAATTTATGTTTGCAGGCTAAAATGGGGAATATACCCTCGGGTATTGAAAAATAGGCACATGATACATTAATCAGACAATAATAAAATTAGGGAGGTTTATGCTATGGGTAAAATACCGGAAAATATGCTGCCACCAAAAGATTTGTGGCCGGAATATTTGGTTCCAGAAGAGTTTGCGGATACACCGGATGAATTGAATCTTGCCGACTTTTTGCTTGACCGCCATGTTCGAGAAGGCAAAGGTGATAACGCCGCCATTAAGTTCATGGACCAGACCGTCAGCTACGCCCAGCTCCAGAAAATGGTCAACAAGTTCGGCAACGCGCTGAAAGATGCCGGCGTTGAATCCCAGGACCGAGTGGGGATTCGTTTGGTAAATTCCATCCAGGCCCTGGTGGCCATCTTTGCCGTTGAGAAAATCGGCGCGATTCCTGTTCCAACGTCGCCGCTGTGGTCCGGTGAAGAAGTCGCATTTGTGGCCAACAATGCTGAAATGAAGTTTTTTATTGTCAATGCCCCGCTGATGCCTCCGGTTGAGCAGGCCAAACCCAAGTTTGAATTTGGCACCCAAGTCATCACCATCGGCGGCAATGCGGACGAGGTTAAGGCAGCCGGAAACATGGTCTATGAAGAAATGCTCGAGGCCGGTTCTGCCGATCTGGAAGCCACCATGCTAAAAGGTGACGACATTGGCATTATGCTCTATACATCCGGTACCACCGGTATGCCCAAGGGCTGTGTTCACTTTGTCAAACCGATTGTCATAGAGACCAAATTGGTCAACAAACATGTATACAAGATGGGGCCCGGCGATGTTCTGGGCGGAGCCGCCCCGGTTTCCTTTGCCGCAGGGTTCGGCACCTTTACGTTGATGCCTTTTGAAGGCGGTGCAGCCATATCCCTGATTCCAAAGTTCACACCGCCGGACATGTTGGATCTGATTCAGAAACACAAAATAACGATTCTCACCGGTCTGCCCACCGGCTACCGCGCTCTGATGAAGTTCCCCAAATTCAAGGATTACGACACCAGTTCAATTCGTCTTTACACTTCCGGCGGCGACGCTCTGGGTTCCGAAACCCTGTCGGCATGGGTAAAACTGACCGGCCTGCCCATCTGGGAAGGTTTGGGCGGCACCGAGATGCTCCATCTGGTAACGTCCAACACCATGAACCCCGAGCCGATGCCCGACTCCATCGGCAAAGCGCTTCCCGGTGTTGAGGTGCGGGTGGTTGACCCGGAATGGAATGACTGCGAACCGGATCAAGTCGGCAGTATGGTTCTCAAAGGCCCCTCCGGAAGCCTGTACTGGAAGCCTTACGAGGATAATGAGAAGCTCATCAAATCTCAAAAGAAGGGTGTGGTCGACGGCTGGAACCAGATGGGTGATGCGGTCTTCATGAAAGCAGACGGCAACATTTTCTTCGTATCCCGTGAAGACGACATGATCAAGAGTTCCGGTTACCGGATCGGTCCTGCAGAGGTAGAAGAGGCCATCGAAAAGCATCCGGCAGTTGCCGAAGCCGGCATTGTGGGTATTCCGGATCCGGAAAAAGGTCAGATCACCAAAGCCTTTGTGGTTCTGAAAGAAGGCTATGAAGGCAGCGATGAATTCTTTGAAGAACTCAAAACATTCTTGAAGGAGCACATTGCGATCTACAAGCTCCCCAGAGCCATTGAGTACCGGGATGAACTGCCGCGCACACCCACCGGCAAGCTCCTGCGCCGCCATCTGCGTCCGTCTAAATAATACAGATCCTTCGCAGGTGTGAAATGGTAACACTTTCCCCTCACCTCGAACGCGAACGAGGTGAGGGGATTTTTTTATTTGTTGTCACATCTTTCCTTCAAATACGTATCTTCATGACGCAATAAATCTCTTTACACACTGATGTTTTTACAATAGAAAATAAAATAGGTTTTTTTAGTGTTATGCGGTATCGTATCCAGTAAAAATCTGCGCTTAAAGGAGGAAAACCCATGAGTGAAAATTTATCCGGTTCTTTGAAGACGGTAGATCGTGTTGAAATTATCACGCTTATCGACAATTATGTAGATGTTTTACTGCCGAGCACCGACGTAATAACCCGCCCGCCCTTATCCAAAGACGGCAAAGTTAAAGCCGATACTTTTTTAGCCGAACATGGCCTTTCTTTGCTCGTCACGGTTTGGCAAGGAGAGGAAAAACACACCATCCTTTTTGACACGGGATACACAAAAATCGGCGTTCTCCACAACATGGAACAGTTGGGATTGAACATTGAAGACATAGAAGTGATTGTCCTGAGTCATGGACATATGGATCATACGGGTTCCCTTAACCGCATTCTCGATAAAATCCCCGGTACCATTCCATTGGTGCTTCACCCCGGCGCCTTTGTATATCCCCGTTATACCCGCCAGCCCGACGGATCCAAAAACATTTGGCCTCAAACTTTAACAAGAGATGCGCTGGCGCAGAAAAATGTTGAAATTGTGGAAAGCGAAACCCCGACGCTGATTGCTGATGAGATGATCATGGTCACCGGTGAGGTGGAGCGAACCACAGCATTTGAAAAAGGGATGCCCAATGCCCTTGTGGAAAAAAATGGAGAAATCGTGCAAGATCCTATCATTGACGATCAGGCCATGGTTATGAAACTCAACGGGAAAGGATTGGTGGTGATCTCCGGCTGTGCGCATGCAGGCATTATCAACACATTGACGTTTGCACGGAAAACAATCGGGGAACAGAGCATCCATGCGGTTCTGGGAGGATTTCATCTTACAGGACCTTTTTTTGAGAAAATCCATGATGAGACTATCCAGGAAATGAAAAAGATGGATCCGGATGTGATCATGCCGATGCATTGCACCGGTTTGAAGGCGATTCAACGATTTCAAAGAGAGTTCCCCTCGAGTTTCGTGCTCAACAGCGTAGGATCAAAAATGACGCTTTCGTGATGAAGCAGCTTTTTCCCCACCCCTGACCCCTCCTGCGAGGGGAGGGAGAATATGTATGCAGATCCATTTTGAGGCGGTGAGGGACGACGATTATGAAAAAAATATCGAAAAATTCGCAAACCGTTTTCTCACCGTTTATCAGACTTTCATGTATCATCTTCTGCTTAACATTACTTGTTCTTGGTAACAAAACAAGTTTTTCCGCCACCATTAAAATCGGCGAAATCAACCCTCTTTCCGGAAAGCTGGCAAAACAGGGTATGGAAATCCATCAAGGCGTTGAAGTGGCAATCGCAGAGGCCAACGAGGCCGGCGGTGTCGGCGGAAAGCAGCTGAAACTCATATCACGGGATGACCAGAGCCAGCCGGATGTTGCCATCTCCAGGGCTGAAGAATTATGTGGATGGGAAAAAGTACGGGCCCTTACCGGCGGTTACGTCGATTCCCTAGTGGGCCCGATCGCGGCAGTCGCCAAAAAATATCGGATTCCCTATGTGGCCAGTGCAAGCCTGCAAAAAGAACTTGTACAGTACGAAAATCCTTACTTTTTTAGAGTTTCCAGGCTTCAAGGTTTTGTCGAGCCGCTCTGTGGAATTCTCACCGAACGCTTTAAACCCCAACGGCTGGCCATCCTGCATTCCGCCACACCCGGTTCCACCGAACTGGCCCGGGATCTCGAAGGTTGTCTTAAGGCAAATGGTCTTGAGGTGAAATTGATTGAAAAATTCCGTCCGGGCACCCCTGATTTCACCCCACTTATCGGCAAATTGGCCGGAATGAAGATTGATGTCATCGTTTCCGGCGGCTTCTCTCCGGATCATATTCTTCTGGTACGTCAACTCAAAGAGAACCGGGTGTCGCTCAAAGCATATATCGGCCCCTTCGGTATTGCATATGAAAATTTTATGCGAACCATGGGTGAAGATGCCAACTATCTTTACAGCACCTGTGCCTGGAATCCCGGAATTACCGAACCGGGTAGCGAAGCAACTTCCAAATCCTTTGTGAAGAAGTTTCGCCAAATGTTCAAACGGCAGCCGAACACCACAAACATGCACGGCTATACATCGGCCAAAGCCCTTATTGCCGCCATGCAGGCGGTGGTGAGTAACGGCCAGACGCTTACCGGCGATAATATCCGCCTGGCGTTGACCAGACTCGACCTGGAGATGCCGATGGAGCATCTTGTTTTTGACCAAAATGGAGATCCCCTCCATTACCGCCACGTGGTTGTCCAGGTCCAGAAAGGCAGACTCGTGGTTGTCTATCCACCGGATCGAGCTTCCGGACAGCCTGTTTTTCCAATGCCTTCATGGGAGCAGAGAAACTAGCTCATGTGGACCACAGCCGTTGTCTCCGGGATTTCGCTGGGTTCCTTTTACATCCTCATGGCCCTGGGATTTGCCCTGATTTTCGGGGTAACCCGAAATTTTAATCTGGCCCATGGTGAGCTGGTGGTGTTCGCCGGATATGTGTCTTATTGGCTCTGGAAAGTATTTGCTTGGCCTTTTGTGCTAACATTTCCGGTGGCCATTCTGGCAACACTTTTGATCTGTCTGGGTCTGCAGCGCCTATTTGCCCGCCTCTGTGAGCCGCTGGAACTGAATTCCATCGTACTTAGTTTCGGTTTGGCCATCCTGATTCAGAACTCCATGCTCTTTTGGTTTTCAGGTGATTACCGACTTATTCGAATTCCGACACTGAGCCGGGGTCTGCGCTTGCCCGGCTTTTATTTGAGTTATGGTCAGCTTACCCTTCTTTTTCTGTCCCTTACTGTGATCGCCATACTTTACATCCTCATGTACCGAACGTATCTGGGGAAGGCGCTGAGGGCCACCATTCAGGACAAGGAAGCGGCAGCTCAGGCCGGAATCAATGTAGCGGTAATGGGTACACTCGCTTTCTGCCTGGGTGCCATCCTCATCGGTCTGGCAGGGCCGCTTTACGGCTGTATCCACTACCTCTATCCATCCACCGGACACCAAATCACTCTGCTTGCCATTACCATTACGATTTTTGCGGGTGTCGGCCGCCTGGGCGGAATTATCCTTGCCGGTTGGATTCTTGGGCTGGCAGAATCCTTTGCCGTAATACTCTACGGATCAAGCTGGCGCGAGATGGTTGCTGCTGTTTTATTGCTCGCCTTACTGGCATTTAAACCGCGCGGAATTCTCGGAAAAGGAGAACAATAAAAAATGACAGGATGGACTGGAATCTCAGGATATTTTTTACCCTATTTTTCTGATGAAAATGGGACAAAAAGGGAACTCACACGATTCGGTTAAAAAATAAATGAGTTTTTTTGCTTCAAAAAACACAAAATTCAGAACCCAGGGATTAAAGTTCGACAGCGTCGGCTTCGTGACGGGCTTTTTGCTCTTGACACTGCTGCCGGTGCTGGTTCAGTCCAATAATTATATCCTCCAGGTCTTTACCCATGCCCTGCTCCTGGCCAACCTGGCCCTTGCCTGGAACATTCTGGGTGTAAGCGGTTCGATTTCTCTGGGACACGCTGCTTTTTTTGGCGCAGGCGCCTATTGTTCGGCGGTGCTCAGTCTTGAATATGGATTTTCTTCCTGGTTCACCATCCCTTTGGCCGGATTGCTGGCCGCAGGTCTTGGCCTGATTATGGATCTGATCTGCCTTCGCCTGAGGGGTGCTTATTTTGCCCTGGCAACCCTGGCTTTTGTAGAGATTCCAAGGGTGATAACAGACAACTGGGATGAACTGACCCACGGATCTCTGGGTCTGGTCGGTGTGCCCGGTCTCCCCTCTTTGAGCCTTGGGACATGGTCTGTGGATTTCGGCTCCAGTATTACGGCATCCTATTATTTTGTGTTTGCCTATTCCCTTGTGTTGCTGGGTCTGGTGAGATTTTTGTTTAACTCCAATCTCGGTCTGGCATTTCAGGCCATCCGTGAGGAGGAGATCGCTGCTGAAGCTGTCGGCATTCCTGCGAACAGATATCGCTTGTTATCCTTGTTGCTCAGTGCATATTTTACCGGTGTCACCGGCGCATGTTACGCTCATCTGGTCCGCTATATCGAGCCCGGTCTTGTCTATGGGCTTCATTTTTCAGCCATACCCATGATCTTTGCAATTTGTGGAGGACGCTTTACAATTCTCGGACCTGCCATGGCTGCACTGATCATTTATCCCCTGAATCAATTTGTTTTTCATCCCCTGCTCCCGGCGGGTCACGAGTTTCTTTACGGTGTTGTGTTAATCCTGACGGTACTTTTTTTACCGGCCGGATTCTGGGGTAGTTTAAGGAAAGTATCTTGACTGTATTACAATTAAAGGAATTGAGTAAGACATTCAACGGCATCTACGCGCTGAGCAACATTGATTTCACGATTAATGAAGGAGAAATTGTGGGCCTGGTGGGGCCCAATGGTGCAGGAAAAACGACCTTGTTCAATCTCATCAGCGGACGGTTAAGGCCCAGCAGCGGCAAAATTCTGTTTGAAGGCAAGGATATTACAGGTTTTAAGCCCCATGCCGTCTGCAAGTTGGGAATCAGTCGAACATTCCAGTCCTCCCGTCCGTTTTCCCGGATGAGCACACTGCATAATGTGTTGGCAGGACAAGTTTTTGGTAAAGGATTTTCTCTGCACACCCGGCCGGAAGATGAACAAATGGCCCATGAACTCCTGGACGTCGTCGGCATTGCTCACAAAGCCGAAACCCTTGCCGCTAATCTCACCCTCAGCGAACAGCGACGGATGGACTTGGCCCGGGCCCTGGCGACCCGTCCGAAGCTTCTCTTACTGGATGAAGTGGCGGCCGGATTCAGTCCTGTTTTGGTGAAACAGGCGATTAAATTGATCAACAGGGTTCGGGAGAGAGGGGTAACGCTTTTGATTATCGATCACTTTTTAAATCTGAGCCAAAAAGTTGCTGACCGCCTGCTGGCACTCGATCACGGAGAAAAAATCGCAGAAGGTCCGCCCAATATTGTTATGAAAAACCGGGAAGTGCTTCGTGCTTATCTTGGCATGAGATACCAGAATGAGGAGTATTAAAAGGGATCAGGGAATCGGGTGCCAGAGAACAGGGAGGCGCTTTGAACATACTATTTTTGATGGACTTAGCGTTTGTGGAGCTCAGGTTTCGTGGGGCCAAGAAAAATCTGATCTCTGATTCCCGACCCCTGAAAATCGAGTGAAATTATGGAAACCCAGAGACCGATATTAAAGGTTTGCAATCTGAATGTTCATTACGGTGACGTTCATGTTCTGAAACAGCTTAATTTAACGATATGCGCCAACCAGATCGTTTCGGTAGTCGGGGCCAACGGTTCCGGCAAGACGACACTGCTGAAGGCGGTTGCCGGTGTTTTGCGTCCGGTGCAGGGCGCAATCATCTATCACCATAAGCAAATTCAGACGCTTTCTTTGCACGAAGTGGTCCGAAGTGGTCTTGTTTATGTGTCCGAAGGCATGAATGTATTCCCTTTCATGAGCGTCTTGGAGAACCTGGAGGTTGGTGCCTATATTGCCAGAGAGAAAAAGAAGGACCGGCTTTCCTTGGTGTTTGAAATTTTTCCTGTCTTGGCGGATAAACTCCGGCAGATGGCAGGAACCTTGAGCGGAGGCCAGAAAAGAATGTTAACCATAGCGCGCGGTCTAATGAGCGATCCTGATCTTCTCCTTCTGGACGATCCGTTTCTCGGTCTGGCTCCAAAAGATGCGAATCGGCTTTGCGACACCTTAAAACAGATCCGACGTCACGATGTTACGCTGTTTTTAGCCGGTCAGCATGTGCGCCGAATCCTAAGGGTGGCCACCAAAGCGTTTCTTGTCGAGGAAGGGAAAATAACACTCGCTGGAACCGGAGAGCAGATGCTGGGCCATCCACATCTACGGGAAACCCTCTTCGGGATTGTGGCGGAGTCCGGAGTTGAAATACCGTAATACCTAAAATCTGCAAACGCCCGGAGATTCTTTGGCCCGCCCAACCTTTTTTAAGTGATCCTTGAAAGCCCGGGCTTCATGTTCGGGAATTAGGCCTGTCGATCCACTGGATGTTTTTACCGGGGATTCGGGAAAATGATTATTGACTTCGGGGGAAAAAAATAGAATATTATTCAGTTATTGATTTTCCTTTAGCATAGTTTTGGTGGAGTTGCTGAATATTGAATTTTATCATTAACGGAGGAATAAGCGATGTCCGAAGAACTGAAAGTCGGCATGACACATGAAATTGAACGAGAAACCACTGAAGAAATGTCTGCCCAGAAAGTCTATCCCCATGTCCCCAATGTATATGCAACGCGAGCAATGGTCGGACATATTGAGGAAGTATGTGCAGATATGGTCCAGCTCCACCTTGCTGAGGGGCAGCAGACCGTAGGAACTGGAATGAAATTCAAGCACATGGCTGCAACACCTTTGGGAATGAAGGTTCGCTTCAGTGCTAAATTGACGGCAGTGGACGGCCCCAAACTGGCTTTTGAGGTGGACGGCTTCGACGCGGTGGATAAGATCGGCGAGGCCACACACCACCGCTTCATCATCGATGCTGAAAAGTTTAATAGCCGCCTGGCAAAAAAAGCAGAAAAGGCATCATAGACAGGGGTTAGGGATCGGGAAGTGTTCGTGTCTCTTATTTTGAAAGCCGGAATGCTGTAATTATTTTGGATGTCGAATATCGAACACCGAATATCGAAGGATTTAAGAATATATGTAGATATTCATTCATCATAAAGGAGGTAGACCATGGCAGTGACGGATCCCATTCTCCAGTTGGATGCGATTCTTAAACCTAAAAGTGTGGCCGTTATCGGCGCCTCAACCAGTCCGGACAAAATGGGCCATGAAATTCTGAAAAACATCATCGACAGCGGCTTTGAGGGGATCGTTTATCCCATCAACCCCAAGGCTGAAGTTATTCTCGATCTTGCCTGTCACAAGAGCGTCAAGGACATTGCAGATGCACCGGACATGGCTGTTATCATCATTCCGGCTCGATTTGTACCCCAGGCAGTTCAGGAATGCGGTGAAGCCGGTGTGAAGGGCGCGGTGATCATTACCGGCGGCTTCAGTGAGGCCGGTGACGAAGGCGAAAAGCTTCAGAATCAAGTCGTCGAGGTAGCGAAAAAATTCGGCGTTCGTATTATCGGGCCCAACTGCCAGGGCGTAAACAATCCCCATCACCCCTTGTGTGCATCCTGGCCGCTGCTGACTTACCAGGGCAAGATTGCACTCATTTCTCAGAGCGGCACGGTAGGCGCCGCCATGATGGACGGGTTGTCCGAGGATAAACTCGGGACTTCAAGCTTCGTCAGCATGGGCAATCGCGCCGACGTCGATGAAGCTGACCTTATTGCCTATTTCAATCAGGATCCCAACACCGAGGTGATAGCGGCTTATATCGAAGGGATCAAACGTCCCGAACGGTTCATTCAGGCGGTGGAACAACTTCAAAAGCCGCTGGTGGTTCTAAAGTCCGGCCGTACTCCCAAGGGAAAGGTTGCGGCCGAGTCCCACACCAAAGCCTTGGCCGGTGCTGATGCTATTTATGAAGCCCTTTTTGCAAAATATAAAATTTGCAGGGCTTACACGGCGGAAGAGTTTTATGACTACGCCAAGGCCCTGGCTTATCTGAAGCCACCAAAGGGCAATCGTATTCTGTTTATCACCACATCCGGAGGTGCCGCTATTCTGGCAACAGATCAGGCTGAGCAGGAAGGTTTAGACGTTTCTCCTCTGCCCGAAGAGTTGGTGGCGGCCATAACGCCGCTCATTCCGGCCCATGCCATAAAGGCCAATCCCATCGATCTTACCGGAGATGCCACTGCTCAGATGTTTGGCGATGTTATTGAGGTCACCCGCAGATACTATGATACACTGGGTGTGATTTTTGGAGATCCGGTGGAAGATGCCTCCCGTGTTG
>Ga0307379_10004742_pt1 | contig 19261 bp, 12 predicted proteins | sample UN2MG_FD_202237 | JGI IMG/M metagenome (GOLD analysis project Ga0307379, IMG submission 202237) | Soil microbial communities from Risofladan, Vaasa, Finland - UN-2 | ecosystem: Environmental > Terrestrial > Soil > Coastal area > Acid sulfate soil | place: Finland: Risofladan, Vaasa | collected... | reverse complement strand
GCGGGTGACAGTCGCGCTCGGTGCGTAGAGGTAGATGGTCTCGCCGGGGTTGTCCGGGTCGGGGTACGGGTAACCGGCGACCACGTTATTGTCAAGGCACGCCTGAATGGCGGTGCCGGCCCAGTGGCCCGCGGGGACGTCGGGGAACAACTCGGGCGCCGTGGACATGTCGTCGTCGATGCTGACCCAACCCTTGGCGCGGGCGATGTAGACGGCCATTTGGTCGCGGGTGACGTCCCACTCGGGCTGGTAGGTGCCGTCGTCGTAGCCGGCGACGATGTCGGCGCGGAAGCAAACTGCGATGTCGGAGAATGCCCAGTGAGGCGGACGGATGTCCGGGAAATGCACGACGGCCAGATGCGCGATCTGATCGTTCCCGATGTCAGCCACCCAACAGGAGCCATTGGCAGAGTCAACCGACACAGACTGGGGGCGGTCAAAACCTCCTGCCCGCGACAACTCGGTCCCGTCCTCGGCCAGGTGGACTACCTCATCGTTGTACTGGTCGGCGACCCAGCAGGAGCCATCGACCGGGTCCACGCTCACCGAGATGGGGCCCCAAAAGCTGCCTCCTCGCCAGAGTTCCTCTCCGTCAGGCGCCAGGTGGACCACTTGGTCATTGAGACCATCTGCGATCCAGCAGGAGCCATCGGCTTCGTTGACGGCGACGCAGCCTGGGCCGTCGAATCCGCCTCCTCGCCAGAGTTCCTCTCCATCAACAGCCAAATGCACCACTTCGTCGCTGCCCGAGTCGCCTACCCAACAAGAGCCATCCGTCGGATTCACCGAAACGGACACAGGATTGGAGAATACTCCGCCGCGCCACAGCTGCGCCCCGTCGGCCGCCAGATGCACGATTTGGTCGTTGAACAATTCGGCCACCCAGCAGGAGCCATCGGTAGGGTTTGCCGACGCTCTCCAGGGGTCGTGGCAACCTGCTACACGGCACAGCTCAGTGCCGTCTTCGGCCAGGTGGACCACCTCGTCGTTCGCGCTGCCCACCACCCAGCAGGAGCCATCGCTCGAGTTGACCGAAACAGACCAGACAAACGCGAATGAGCTTTGGCCGCCTCCCCGCCACAGCTCGACGCCATCGGCTTGTAGGTGAACGACCTCATAGTGCTGAGAGTCGGCCGCCCAGCAGGAGCCATCGGTGGGGTTTGCGGAGACGGACCGGGGATTCCAGAAGCCCCCTGCCCGCCAAGCTTCCACGACGGTTTCGGCGAGGATGGGAGAGGTTGTGACGAGGGCAAGGATGCCGGCCAGGGCAAGAATGAGCAAGCGCTGCTTCATGCGAGTGAACCTCCGCGGTTGGCTGCAGGATGAGCTTTCTGTCGAGGAGAGACAGTCGCTCGGCTTCAACTCGATTCACAGCTATCTGTCGTTACATTTCGGTTCTTTCTTGGCTCGTTCCTGCAGCGAGGTGGGGCGGGGCGAGGGTGGAATGGTGGAGAGGCGGAGAATCCCGCGCTGAGAATTGGGAGGAGAAGGCATGGATGTTTTGACGGAGCGGGTTCGACGGGCGGCGGTGGAGGCGGGGGCGGACTTGGTGGGGTTTGCGCCGGTGTCGCGGTTCGAGGGGGCGCCGGCGGAGGTGCATCCCTACACGATCTTCCCGCAGGCGCGGACGGTGATCGCGGTGGCGGTGCGGCAGCCGAGAGGGACGCTGAAGGCGGCGGAGGAGGGGACGTACTTCCAGGGGTATGTGTGCGATGCGTACTGGTATCTGAACGAGGTGATGGCGCCGCAGATTCTGCGGGCGGCGATCATGGAGCTGGAGAAGGAGGGGTACACGAGCGTGCCCGTGCACAACCCCTTCATGGCGCACGTGGGGCGGAAGCTTCGCCCGGATCAGCCGGCGGGGCCGGATGGGATCGTGTCGCTGCGGGTGGTGGGGGCGGCGGCGGGGCTGGGGGAGCTGGGGCACTCGAAGGTGCTGCTGACGCCGCAGTTCGGGCCGCGGCAGCGGGTGTTCGCGGTGTTCACGGACGCCGAGCTGGAGGCGACGCCGCTGTTTTCGGGGAGCGTGTGCGATGGGTGCAAGCTGTGCGTGAGGGAATGCGAGGCGGGTGCGATTGGGGAGGAGCGGAACGTGAAGCTGAGCATCGAGGGGCGGGAGTTCTCGCATGCGCCGCTGGATGTCGATGCGTGCAGCAAGGTGCACGCCGGAGCGGAGCCGCCGTATTCGCCATTCTGGATGGGGGACGAGCCGGAGGGAGAGGAGCCGCAGTATCACCAGTGGCTCAAGCACCGATTCCGGCATTTCTCGGTGTGCGTGGGGCGGGGGTGCTTGCGGGCTTGTCTGGATCACCTGGAGAAGACGGGGCGGATCGAGGCGCGGTTCGAGAGGCCGCTGATCGAGCGAGAGAGGTACCGGTTCGGAGACCGGGGGTCCGGGTACAAGGCTTGACCGGAAGAGGGAGCGGCGACGCGAGCGGGGACGGCACCAGGTGCCGTCCCCGCGGTTGAGTCAGATGGTGCCTGAGGTCGCGCTCAATAGAGGGTGACCGGGAAGGAGTACCCGAGTCTGACGAAGAGGTCCTGCTCGCCGAGGGCGAGGCCGATGGGGGAGGCGTTGGTGAGGCCGACTTCGAGGCTGGTGCTCCGGTCGACGGGATAGCGGAGCATCGTGGAGAAGAGGGCGTCGGTCTCGAGGTCGGCGTCCTTCGCGCGGTACTCGAAGGCGAGAGTCAGGTTCTTCTGGCTGATGATCTCAAGGCCGACGAAGGGTCTGAAGAGGGTGGCGCTGTCGACGAGGTCGGGCTCTACCCTGAGGTAGAGGAAACCGGCGGTGCCGATGATGCGAGTGGCCGGTGCGGCCTCCCAGTCCCAGTCGCCGGCGTCGCTCGGGATCAACTGGCTGGTGACGACGAAGTAGGCGCGCAGGGTATTGGTGTCGGTGTAGAAGGGGAACAGGTCGTCCACGTTGGTGAGGGCGTCGGCCCAGCGCCCGAGGCTGGCGCCGATGGCGATGTCCGTGTCGGCGAGGAAGCCGGTTCGGGGGAGCAAGCGTTCACTGAGCAGGTACTTGCCGCCGTATTCCCAGATATCGGTGTCTTCGCCGTTGGAGCCGCGAGTGTATGCAATCCAGAGTTCCGCATCACTGGCGACGCCCTTGAGGAAGTTGAAGGTCCACAGAGACATGTCGACATCTTCGGCGGCGTACATGTAGGTGGTGCGGAAGCTTCGGTACCCGACGGCGGTCTGCCACTCGTTGACGGGTGCGATCTTGGCCGTGGGCAGCAAGACGATGCCCGTCGGCCCGCCGAGAGACGGTATGGCGAGGGCGGAGGCGCCGCTGGCGGCGAGCAGCGCTACGGTGAGTACAACAAGGAGCCAGCATCTCATTCGCGTTATCCTTCCTTTTTAGTGTGTCTCGGAGGAGCCTGCCCTCCGGTTCGGCGCGCGGCTGGAGACGGGTACGTGGTCGTGCGCAGGTAAGGAGTTCTGCTCCCTCGCGCCACCTCCTCCCCGGGGGCTGAGGGCCGAGGGAAGTCGGGACATTCTACCATTCCTGCGGGGATCGGCAATAGGGGGCGGGAGGAATCGGTGGCGGGGGAGAGGGGGAGAAAGGGAGAAGGGACGGCGGAAGCCGTCCCTTCCTCGTCCGTAGTGCGGCAGGAGTCTGCCGCTCCGCAGGCCCCGCGCCGCGGATCCGGGCGCGAGGCGGGTGGGTTCGATGCTAGGCGCCGCCGATGGGGAAGCTGTAGCCGACGCGCAGGAAGAAGTCCTGGTCGTCGAGGCCAACCCCGCTCGGGCCGGCGTTGGTGGTACCGATCTCTGCCTCGATAGCGGGCGAGAAGCGATGCCGGAGCACGGCGGAGAAGACAGCCTTCATGTCGATGTCGGTGTCCTTCCAGCGGTACTCGAGGCCGAACGTGGTGTCGCCGGCACCGACGAACTCAACCGCGACGAACGGTCGCGCGAGGCTTTCGCTCGAAGCGCCGTCGGGGTCGAGCTTGAGGTACATGAGGCCGAGGCTCCCGAGCATGCGGGCGCCGCCGTCAGTCCATTCCCAACTCTCGCCGGTCATCGGCGTGAAGTCCTTGGTGGCGACGATGTAGGCTTTGAGGACGCCGAAGTCGCCGAGGCCATACATGCCGGCGCCGTCAAGGAATGCGGAGTCAGACCAGGATTCCCAGCTTGCACCGACGGCCAGGCTGGCCTGGTCCTCGGGCTCGCGGGTGAACTGGTACTTGCCACCGATGGCCCACATGTTCGCAGTTTCGGACTCGGTAGGCGTGTCCTGGTCGGCGAGAGCGTAGGCTGCCCAGAGTTCCGCCTCATCGCTGACGCCGGTCAAGACGTTCAGTGCCCAGTAGGTGGCGTCGACATTGCCACCATACATCTCCGACACGTACTGCTGCGATTGGTAGGTCAGAGCGGTCTGCAACTGCCCGACCGGAGCAACGAGAGCGTTAGGGACGCTGACGATACCCGTAGGCCCACCTAGGGACGGAATCGCGTACGCTGCTCCGCTTGCCGCGACGATGACAAGCACCGCCAACAGCGGAAGGGTCCAAAGTCTTTTCTTCATCCTCCTTCCATCCTTCCTTTCTGTGAATGGTATTCACGTATGGCTCAGCACCCATACGTCAGTATCACATACCATATATTGGTCCCAACCTATCTACGCGAAAAGGCCGGAGGGGGACGAGGGGAGCCTGCAGGGTGGCTGGCGGGGGCAGGCAGAGGAGAGAGGGGCCTGTGAGGAGTGCGTGGGCTTGGTCGGCTCAAGAAGCAATCACTTGTCGCAGGAAGGGCGGCCGCGCCTCGCCAGGGCGAGAGTTTGCTCAAGTGCGATTTCGACTGCCTGCGCATACATCGGAACGTCTACGGGGTGCCGTGTGATATGGCCGCGACAGGGATAAACCGGGGCGACATGAAGCCGTCAACAAGGCATTGAGCCCGAAGTCTGTCTCCGGCGCCACGCGTTGTGCCATCGGCCCGGGAGAAGCGCCGTCCTTCGGAGGAAAGGAGGCCGCCGATGGCGTACGCAGAGCGGTTCGGCGTTGGCTACATGCGGATGCCGACGGATTCCCGGGAGGAGCTCTTCCTGTCGGTCGCACCCGAGTTCGCGTTTGGCCCCGGCATCCAACGGGACGGGTTGACCCAGCCGCGTATGACTGATCCGCACACAGTACAGAGCGTATGGGGGACGAGGGGGACGGCGTATGACCGTGACGAGTATCCCGCGACAGATCATCCGCAGGTGCAGCGGGCGGGAACATGGACGATATTCGATCACGTGAAGAAATTCGTCAATCACCACGGGAAGAAATACCGAGTGACCGGTGTGCAGAGCTGCGGGGACCTGACGATGAACTTGTGGCACGTGGCCCTCACCTGCGATCGAGGAGAGACGAGCCTGTTCCGGCTGGCTGTGCCGGGGGAACCGCCTCACATGCAGGAGCCGATTGCCGAGCGAGAGTACCGGTGCCTGGTCAAGTGGCGGGAGGGGAAGCGAGAGCCGCGATACGAGTTCATCGACCTGAAGTTCGGGGTGCTCGCTCCGGCCGGATACATGGCGAGCATCGTGGACCGGGAATGGCTCGAGCATTACGGGAAGGAGCCCGGCCTGGATCCGGGCAACATCACCGACGATATCGAGTTCGCGCTATCAGGGAAGCCGATCGTGCAGCGAGGACGGGACATCGCCTTGCCGATGATCGTCGATCGGTTCGACGATGTGAGACATGTCTTCAATCTACCGGTAGTGCCTGCGTCGGGCTCTGTCAACAAGATTCCGATAACGAACATCCGCCTTGGGGAGCATGTCCTCTACAGCGATCTCAACGCGCGGCGGGGTGCCCTCCACTCTCCAATCATCGTGGAGCTGGACATAGGCAAAAGCGTGTCCGTGGACCGCGCGGGGCTTGGGGGCGCGCTTCGGAAGAAGCACTTTCGCGAGTCGGCCGATACACCGACACGGAGAGGTGAGTATCGGCGGTACGGAGGGGACGCGATCGAGATCTTCTACCCGTACAACGTGTATCCGTTTGCGGCACTGGGCTGCAGCCCCGGAGAGGTCGTCTCCCTGGCCGCGGGCGGCCTGTCGGGCCGGGTTGGGATGACATTGGAGGGAGTCACGCGGATCATGTACGACTTCTTCGCGTGTGAAGATGCGATCGTGCTCGACGAGGGGTTCGATACCTTCTCGATGGTCAATCCGGCGACAGAGCTCGACGAGAAGGGCGGAGCAAGGAAGCACAAATACACGAACGAGCAATTCATCGACGGAGTCGCTTGTTTCACGAGGTGGCGCCTCGAGCAGGACTGCACTGAGTGCCGCGGTCGCGCCTACAGGCAGGGCGATGACCTGACGAAATGGCCGCTGAACGTCGATGTATGCGGAAAGCTGGAGTCGCACTGTACGCAGAAGGGTCTCTCGGGGACGCCGCCGCAAGGGAACGACATCGTGGCCGTGGATGCGCATCGAGCGCAGGTGCGCGCGGTACTGGTGTTCGCCCAAAGAGAGAGCTGAAGGGCTGCGGTCTCAGGGGAAGTGATCCCCGCGGTTGGCTGGCAGGCCGTGCCGGGGACCGATCGAGCGGTCTCTCATTATAGGGGTGCGGGTGCGTCGGTATTTACAGGGGTGGCGGTGCGTGATATGATACGACCCGCCGGGCAGGTCCACCAGGGGCCGGAGGCATGGCGAGGCGGTCTGGGCGGCCGTCGAGTCCGGTCTGGCAGAAGCGGGTGGCGGCCGGCGGACACAGTACCATCGCAGTCCGGGTCACAAGGAGATTGCCGTGTCAGCGCCCGATGGCAGCCCTGGCTTCACTCACCTTCACGTTCACACCGAGTACAGCCTTCTGGACGGCGCCTGCCGTATTGACGACCTGGCCACACGGGCCGCTCAGCTCCACCTCCCGAGCCTGGCGATCACCGATCACGGGGTGTTGTACGGGACGGTTCCTTTCTACAAGGCGTGCCAGAAGAAGGGGATCAAGCCGATCATCGGGTGCGAGGTGTACGTCGCCCCGCGGAGCCGGTTCGACAAGGAGGGGAAGGCGGACTCGGAGCTGCGGCATCTGGTGCTGCTGGCGGAGAATGATGTCGGCTACCGGAACCTGATGGCGCTGGTGACCGACAGCAATGTCGAGGGGTTCTACTACAAACCGCGAGTCGATCGGGAGCTGCTGGCGCGCTACTCGGAGGGCCTGATTGCTCTGAGCGCCTGCTTATCAGGGGAGATACCGGCGCTGATCTTGCAAGAGCGGGAGGGGGAGGCGCGGGAGCTGGCGGGGCAGTACCGGGACTTGTTCGGGCGGGAGAGCTTCTACCTGGAGCTTCAGGATTCGGGAATCGCCGAGCAGAAGCGGGTGAATGCGGCGCTCGTAGGGCTGGCGAAGGAGGTCGGAGTCGGGCTCGTCGCCACGAATGATGTGCACTATACGCGGCGGGAGGACTGGAAGACGCACGACGTGCTGCTGTGCGTGCAGACGAACTCGACGGTGGAGGAGCCGGATCGGCTGCGGTTCGCAACCGATCAGTTTTACTTCAAGACGCCGGAGGAGATGGGGGAGCTGTTCGCCGAGTGCCCGGAGGCGCTTCGGGCGGCGGGTGAGATCGCAGATCGGTGTAGGGTGGGGCTGGAGTTCGGGAAGACGGTGCTGCCGGACTTCGCGGTTCCGGCGGGGCACGATGCGGACTCGTATCTGCGGGAGCTGTGTCTCGAGGGGCTGCCGAGTCGCTATGCCGACTCGCCGGAGTCGGTGAGGCAGAGGTTGGACCACGAGCTTCAGATCATCAAGGACAAGGAGCTTTCGTCGTACATCCTCATTACGTGGGACCTGATTCGTTTTGCAAGGGAGCGGGGGATTCTGGTCGGGCCGGGGCGCGGATCGGCGCCGGGAAGCGTGACGCTCTATCTGCTGGGGATCACGGGGATCGATCCGATTGCGCTGGGGATTCCTTTCGAGCGTTTCATCAATCCGGAACGGATCAGCATGCCGGACGTGGATATGGATTTCGAGGATACGCGGCGGGATGAGGTCATCCGGTATATCGGTGAGAAGTACGGGAGCGGGCACGTCGCTCAGATCATCACGTTTGGGAGTATGGGGCCGCGTCTGGCGGTGCGGGATGCGGGAAGGGCGATGAGCATCCCGATTCCGGAGGTGGACCGGATCGCGAAGCAGATCGATGCGACGCGGTCGATCAGAGACTCGGTGGAGACGAACCCGGACCTGGCGCGAGAGTTCGAGGAAAATGAGGCGATCCGCAGGCTGCTGGAGACGGCGATGGGGATCGAAGGGCTGGCGCGGCACGCATCGACGCACGCGGCGGGGGTGGTGATCTCGAAGGAGCCGCTGAAGAGCGTGGTGCCGCTGCAGCGCTCGACGGAGGGGGAGGGGGTGACGACGCAGTTCGACAAGGACGCCGTCACCGATGTGGGTCTGCTGAAGCTGGACGTATTGGGGCTGCGGACGCTGACGGTGATGAAGAACGCGGTGGAGCTGGTCGAACGCAGCCGGGGCGAGAGGATCGACCTGGAGGCGATTCCATTCGACGATGCGAAGACGTTCGAGCTGCTGTCGAAGGGGGAGACGGCGGGAGTGTTCCAGCTCGAGAGCAGCGGGATGCGGCAGGTCGTGATGGAGCTGAAGCCGGACCGGCTGGAGGACATCATCGCGCTGGTGGCGCTGTACCGCCCGGGCCCGATGGCGAAGATACCGGACTACATCGGGGGGAAGTATGGGACGCGGGAGATCACGTACCTGCACCCGGGGCTGGAGCCGATCCTCAAGGAGACGTACGGGGTGATCGTCTACCAGGAGCAGGTGATGGAGATCGCGCGACAGCTGGCGGGTTTCTCGATGGGTTCGGCGGAGACGGTGCTGCGGGCGATGAGCAAGAAGGTGCACGATGCGATGGCGACCATGAAGGGGGGGTTCATCGAGGGGGCGGAGAAGAGCGGGGTGAAGCCGGCGGTGGCGGATGAAATCTGGTCGCAGATGGCGGAATTCGCCGGCTACGGATTCAACAAGGCGCACTCCGCGAGCTATGCGATCAACGCCTATCAGACGGCCTATCTGAAGGCGCACTACCCGGCGGAGTTCATGGCGGCGCAGCTCACGAGCCTGATGGACGATAAGGACAAGGTGGCGACCTACGTGCAGGAGAGCCGGCGGATGGGGATCGAGGTGGTGGCGCCCGACGTCAACGCGAGCGAGGTGCGATTCACGGTCGAGGAGGGGCGGATCCGGTTTGGTTTGGCGGCGGTGAAGCACGTGAGCGCGGCCGCGGTGGAGATGCTGGTGGCTGAGCGTCGGGCGGGCGGGAGGTTCGAGGATATCCATGAGATGTGCAGCCGCCTGGAGCCGGGGAAGGTGAGCAAGCTGGCGCTGGAGAGCCTGGCGCGGGCGGGCGCGCTGGGCTCGCTGAGAGGGTCGCGGGCGCAGCAGGCGGGAGCGGTGGATCAAGCGTTGGAGTGGGGGGCGCGGGTGTGGCGAGACCGCCAGGCGGGGCAGACGTCGCTGTTCGGATCGCCGAACGGCAGTGGCGCGCTCCAGCCGGCGTCGCCGCCGCTGCCGCCGAGGGCCGAGTTTCGGCCCTCGGAGCTGCTGGCGATGGAGAAGGACAGGCTGGGGGCGTACCTGTCGGGGCATCCGTTGGAGGCGGTTCAGGATCAGCTCGCCCGGGTGACGACGGCGAGCGTGAGCGAGGTGGCGGGAGGGGTGGCGCAGGGCGACGCGATCGTGGGGGGGATCATCACGTCGGTTCGGAAGCGGATCACGCGGACGGGGAGGATGATGGCGTGGTTCATGTTGGAGGATCTGAGCGGGGTGATTGAGGCGACGCTGCTTCCGGAGGGTTACGAGAAGCACGGGGCGACACTGGTGGAGCAGGCGATCGTGGTGGTGCGCGGAAGGCCGGAGCAAGACGACCGCTGGCGGGAAGAGCGGGAAGGTGGGGGAGGGCAGCGTCTGCTTGCGGACGCGTTGTGCTTGCTGGAGGACGAGGAGGCGGTAAACGGTCTTCGCTTCGCCGGCAATGGGCGGAACGGGCGGAAGATCCGGAATGGGCCGAACAGCCAGCGGAGCGAGCGGCCGGCGCGGCGGGCGGGGCCGGAGGGAGCTTCCTCGGCAGGGAGCCCGCCGCCGGGGGAAGCGACGAAGGCCGAGCAGGGCACGGGGCGGGTCCACATTCGGGTGGCGCCGGAGACGGCGGAGGAGTCGATGGGACGGCTGCGGGATCTGATCGGGCGGTTCTACGGGGACACGGAGGTGCTGCTGCATATTGGGATGGGGGAGGAGGAGCGGCGGGTGCGGCTGGGGCGGGAGTTCATGGTGGCGGGGGACGAGCAGTTCACGGAGGCGGTAAAGGGGTTGCTTGGGGAGGGGGCGGTGTGGGTGGATGCTGATTAGGGGAGGCGGGAGGCGAGACCGCGGGGGGCCGTGCGGCGCGACGGAAGGACAGATGCTATGCGCGTGGTGAGGATGAAGGGCCGGTCGGCGCGGGAGGTGGTGGAGGCGCTGGCCGGGCCGGTCTCGGTGGAGGCCGCGGAGCAGGAGCCAATCGTCCGCGAGATCGTGGAGGCGGTGCGGGCGCGGGGGGACGAGGCCCTGCTCGACTACACGCGGCGGCTGGACTGGCCGAAGGCGACGGCCCGAGGCCTGAAGGTGAAGCGGAGGGAGATCGAGCAGGCGCTCGCGGAGGTAGGGGAGGAGTTTCTGGGGGCGGTGGAGCTGGCGGGGGAGCGGGTGCGGGCGTTTCACGAGAAGCAGCTTCCGAGGGACTGGTTCGACTGCCGCCTGCCGGGGGCGGTGCTGGGGCAGAAGTTCACGCCGATTCAGCGGGTGGGGATCCACGTGCCGGGGCAGAGCGCGGCGCTGCCGTCGTCGCTGCTCATGGGTCTCGTGCCGGCGCAGGTGGCGGGGGTGGAGGAGATCGTGGTGGTGACGCCGCCGCGGCGGGACGGGACGGTCCACCCGGCGATCCTGGCGACGGCGGGGAAGCTGGGGGCGGGGACGATCTTCAAGGTGGGAGGGGCGCAGGCGATCGCCGCGCTTGCCTATGGCACGAAGACGATCCCGAAGGTGGAGAAGATCTTCGGGCCGGGCAGCATCTGGGTGACGCTGGCGAAGAAGCTGGTGTACGGCGACGTGGGGATCGAAGGGCTGTACGGGCCCTCGGAGGTGGCGATCCTCGCCGATGAGAGCGCGGAGGCGCGGCTGATCGCGGCGGACCTGCTGGCCCAGGCGGAGCACATGGACGACTCGCCGGTGTTTCTGGTGACGCCGGTGAAGGGGCTGGTCGAGCGGGTCCAGGGGGAGCTGGAGAAGCAGTTGAAGCGGCTGCCGCGGAGGAAGATCGCGGGCGAGTCGATGGAGCGGTATGGGGCGATCATCGTCACGTCGGACCTGGGTGAGGCGATCGACGTGGTGAACGAGCTGGCGGCGGAGCACGTGCAGGTGTGCACGCGGGAGCCGTTCGCGCTGCTGTCGAAGATCCGGAACGCGGGGGCGATCTTCCTGGGGTGCTCGTCGCCGGTGCCGCTGGGGGACTACGTGATCGGGCCGTCACACTGGCTGCCGACAGGGCAGACGGCGCGGTTCTCCTCCGGGTTGGGGACGGTTGATTTCATGAAGCGGTCGAGCGTGGTGTTTGCCTCGCCGGAGGCGGTGGCGGACCACGCGGAGGCGGTGCGGGCGCTGGCGGGGCTGGAGGGGATGGAGGGGCATATCCGCGCGGTGGAGGCGCGGTTGCGGAAGCGAAAGTCGGGCTAGCGGCGAGGGGAGGCGATGATGCGCAAGGCAGATGTGGAGCGGAAGACGAAGGAGACGCAGATTTCGCTGCGGCTGGTGCTCGACGGCAAGGGGGGGTGCCGGGCGGAGACGGGGGTGGGGTTCCTGGACCACATGCTCGATCTGCTGGCGCGGCATGGGGGGTTCGATCTGACGGTGAAGGCGAAGGGGGACGTGCACGTGGACGACCACCACTTGGTGGAGGATGTGGGGATCGTCTTCGGCCGGGCGCTGAAGGAGGCGCTGGGGAAGAAGGAAGGGATCACTCGCTATGGGTCGGCGACGGTGCCGATGGATGAGTCGCTGGTGATGTGTGCGCTGGACCTGGGGGGGCGGCCGTATCTGGACTACGGGCTGACGCTTCCGGCGAAGCGGATCAATAAGTTCGAGACGGAGCTGATCGAGGAGTTCTACCGGGCGGTCGTGAACGCGGCGGGGATGAACGTGCATCTGCGGCAGCTCGCGGGACGGAATACGCACCATATCGTCGAGGCCTCGTTCAAGGCGTTCGCGCGGGCGCTGGGGCAGGCCGTGTCCCCCTCGGGACGCGGCGGAGTGCCTTCCACGAAAGGGGTGTTGTGAGGTGACGACTCATTCGACGACCATCCTGGCGGTGCGAAAGAACGGGCAGACGGCGGTGGGGGGAGATGGGCAGGTCACCATCGAGAACACGATCATCAAGCAGGGGGCGCGGAAGGTGCGGCGCCTGTTTCAGGATCGGGTCATCGCCGGGTTTGCGGGAGCGGCGGGCGATGCGCTGGCGCTGTTCGAGCGGTTCGAGGAGAAGTTGGACGAGCACGCGGGGAACCTGTTTCGCGCGGCCTACGAGCTGGTGAAGGACTGGCGGACGGAGCGATCGCTGCGGCAGCTTCAGGCGCTGCTGATCATCGCGGACAAGGAGCACCTGCTGCTGGTGTCGGGGAACGGGGATCTGATCGAGCCGGACGACGGGATGGTGGCGATTGGGTCGGGGGGGCCGTACGCGCTGGCGGCGGCGCGGGCGCTGGCAAAACATGCCGACCTCTCGGCGGAGGAGATCGTGCGGGAGGCGATGGCAATCGCCGCCGATATCTGTATCTATACGAATCACGAGGTGACGGTGGAGGTGGTGTAGGGGCGCGCCCGCGGCAAGGCCGCCGAGAGGCGAAGGTGAGAGACAGCGCAACGGCGCCCGGCGGGTTCCCGCCGGGCAAAGTATTGGCCGGGGGGACGACTGGCGATTCGTCCCGCCTGCTGGATGCGCGACGGATACTGGGGCCGCGCCTTCGAGGGAGGAGGGAGCGCGGCGCGGGGGCCGGGGGCTGGGTTTTAGTAAGATGGATTGTTAGGAAATGCGCTGATCGTGGAAGAAGGATTTGGGCGCAGCGGCTTGCTGGGCTGTCTGGCGCCCGGATAGGTCTGGCCCGTGAGGCCAGAGGGGGATGTGAGTGAGGGCTCGGCAGGACGCTGGAGGGCCGATAGGTCCTACCATCAAGGGCGGGGACTACGTTGCCGACAGGCGCAGGATGCAGCTCCTGTGGCTTGCGCTGGGTCTGGTGGGCCTGCTGACCATTGCCCTGGTGTTGCTGGTCGCCTACGGCCTGGAGATATCGAGCGCGGACTACACGGAGCCGCTGCTGCTGATCGGTCTGCTCGCCCTCGTCACCTGCACCGTCGCCTACTTCGCGGACAAAGAGCGGGAGCATCGGGAGGAGAATCGGCAGCTGATTCAGCAACTCCACGAGACGGCTCTGGCTCTGGACACACGGGTCGCGCGGCTGAACAAGCTGTCGGAGACGAGCGTGCATCTGGCGGGCGCGCTGGATGTGGACCGCATCTCTGAGCTGGTAGTGCAGGCACTGGTGGACCAAGTGAGCGCGGACGCCGCCTCGCTGGTACTGGTGGACACGACGAAGGGAGAGTACCTGCACACGCGCAGCATGGGGCCGCTTGCTGAGAAGAACGGGGAGGGGGAGGACTCGATGGAGATCGCGAAGGCGGCGACCGGGCACGGGCCTTCGATCGGCCATCTGGAGCACGCACCTGCGGCGGCGGAGCACCTGGCTGCGTGGAACAAGATCCGGGCGTCGATCTCGGCGCCGATGAACGTGTCGGACGTGGTGGGCGGCGCGCTATCGGCGATCCGGGAGGAGACGTTCGATACGGAGGACTTGAACTTGCTGACGACGCTGGCGAGCATGTCGAGCAAGGCGATCGAAAGCGCGGAGCTGCACCAACAGTTGAGGCAGTCGTACTATCGAACTCTGCACGTATTGGCGCGGTCACTGGCGGCGCGGGATCCGTACAGCGTGGCGCACGGCGAGGCCGTGACCTGGCTGGCGCAGGGGCTGGCGAGGGGGCTGGGCCTGGAAGAGGGCCAGATCGAGGCGCTGAAGGCGTATGGTCCGCTGCACGACCTGGGGAAGATCGGGGTTTCGGATACGCTGCTGTCGAAGCAGGGGCCGCTGACGGAGGAGGAGTTCGATCTGGTGCGCCAGCACACGCTGATCGGGGAGAGCATCGTCCGGCCGCTGAACCCCGGCAAGCAGGCTCTGGCGATGATCCGGAACCACCACGAGCGGTGGGACGGACGGGGCTATCCGGATGGGCTGAAGGGAGAGGAGACGCCGGTGCTGGCGCGGGTTGTGGCGGTGGCCGATGTGTACCACGCGATCGTTTCCCATAGGCCGTATAGGGGAGGGGCGAGCCCGGTTCAGGCGGTGCAAGAGCTCAAGGCGATGTCGGGCACTCAGTTCGATCCCGCCGTCGTGCAGGCCCTGGTCAAGCTGTGGCACAGGGGAGACCTGACGGACCCGACGATTCACCGGAGTGAGGGTGCAGAGTTGGGGAGCATTCTGGACCTGCCGGTGTCGCTGTCGGCGCCGGCGCCGAGTCTCGCCGGGGGGTGAAGTGAGTGAGCGGGGGTGATGTGATTCGACGAGCCCGGCCGAGGGCCGGGTTTTTTCGCGCCGGGTGGGACGAACGCGGGTTCGCGGAAGGCAGAAGGCAATCGCGCCTCGGGTCAGAATGAGTGCGTGCAGCGACCCTGCGGCGGGCAGGGGATATTGATCGGAGGAGGATTGCCGATGGAACGCAGAGGGATTCACGTGATGATGCGCGACAAGTCGACGCTGCCGGCCATCGAGAGCCTGGTCGGCGAGATCGCGCCGTCGCTCGATCTCAACTACGTGATCCTGGAGGTGAATGGCAACTTCCAGTATCAGAGCCACCCGGAGGCGGGGGAGGCGAATTCGATGAGCGCGGAGGATGCGCGGGGGCTGGCGGCGAGCGCGCAGGCGAACGGGATCGCGCTCGTACCGATGTACAACTGCTTGGGGCACCAATCGTGGAAGGAGAAGCCGGCGGCGCTGCTGAGGTCGCACCCGGAGTTCAACGAGGCGCCGGATATGGACGCGACGGCGAAGGACTTCTACTGCATGAGCTGGTGCCCGAACCACCCTGAGGTGAACCCGCTGGTGTTCGATCTGTTCGACGAGCTGCTGGAGGCGTTCGAGGCGGACTCGTTTCACGTGGGGCTGGACGAGGTGTTCATCATGGGGGAGTGCCCGCGCTGCAAGGGCAGGCCGAACGGGGAGCTGTTCGCGAAGGCGGTGAACGACTACCACGGGCATCTGGTGGGCGAGCGGGGAGTCGAGATGCAGATTTGGGGCGATCGCCTGCTCGATGCGAAGACGATGGGCTACGGGCTGTGGGAGAGCAGCGAGAACGGGACGCATGAGGCGATCGACAAGGTACCGAAGGACATCGTGATGTGCGACTGGCACTATGAGATCATGGAGGACTTCCCGTCGGTGCGGTTCTTCCAGGAGCAAGGATTCCGGGTGTGGCCGGCGGGTTGGAACAAAGAGCAGAGCATTACGAAGTTCATCGAGGTCGCGCGCCGCGAGGCGACGCCGTTGATGCTCGGCTACCTCGCGACGACCTGGTCGGGCACCGAGAAGATCATCGCCGGGCTCGCCGGGCAGCCGTTGGGCGAGGAGGATGCTCGGGCGGCGGCGATCGTTGCGGGCGTGCGGCTGGGAGCGAAGCTGGCGAAGGATTAGAGGTCGAGGTCAGCAGCCGTGCATTTCGCGCACCCCTTATAAAGTTTCTTGTCGATGGTTAGGAGCACCCATAATGCAAGAAACCCTACCGCGCACGGCGTGAGGCTCACACAGCAGATTCTCTTGCATTACGGTCGTAACCGTAATGCAAGAGAATCCGTAAGGGCGGGCCTTTGTCAGTATGCCCGTCCTTCGCGCGGGTGGCGACGGGGACGGGAAGTGGCACGGTGCGCGAGGAGCGCGGAAGGACTCTCGACATTCAGAGGAAAGGACTATCCGTCGCTCGAGATCGAGTATCTGAGCGCAAGGGGAGGAGACTTCTATGCCGAGATCTGGTTCTGCGCGGGGCGCGATCGCTGAGTGCTCGCTGCTTCCATTCGAGCCCACGCCCAAGCTGCCCGTGCGGCCTGGGGAGGAGCTGGTTGTCCGCGAGAGCGCCGGGTCGGTGACGGTGAGAGGGCAGACGTTCTCCTACACGTTCTCGAAGGCCAGCGGTGTGATGACGCGGCTTCGGGTGCTGGAGGATGAGTTCTCTTCGGTGAAGGGGTTCGCTCTGCCGGATGGGTATGTGAGCGCGGAGAAGGATCCGCGGGAGAAGCGCTTCACGATGGGGAATGAGAAGTCGGCCCGGTTTCGGGTGGTGGAGGCACGGCCGGAGCGGGTGATATTGACGGCGGCGGGGCGGTTCCGGTCGGCGAAGGGGGAGGCGTTCCCGGTGCGATACACGATGACGCACCGCCTCTATATCGACGGGCTGGACATCGTGACGATGAGGTGTGAGGCGGAGCGGGAATGCCAGGTGCGGTGGCTCACGCTGTCGAGGATGAGCCTGCCGGCGAGTCTCTCTCCGTACTACGCCCATCTTCCGGATCAGGCGTTCGGACAGCACACGGGGGAGTATCGGTTTGCGCGGGTGCCGGCAGAGAAGAGCGAGTTCCTGACGGGGCTGTTTCTTCCGTGGGTGTGGCTGGGGAACGAGCGGACGGGGGTGGAGATCACGACCTGGGATGTAACGCCACAGCAGTTCCAGCCGACGGAGTATGAGTTTCCGGACGGCGGGGGGATGGGGGACGCGCTGAATGGGCGGTCCCAGCCGATGTTCATGGTGTCCCGCAAGGGCCGGGAGGTGTCGTGGGAGAACTTCACGGTGCGGAACGCGTTCCTGCCGGTGAAGAAGGGGTGGTCGGTGGAGGGGGCGTTTGCGCTGGCGGTGACGCCGCCGAAGAAGTACGACAGCCGGCTGCTCGGCCTCCGGCCGGTGGAGGGGCGGTACGGGATGCCGGAGACGCCGGTGGAAGAGGCCGCGCGCCGGGGTGCGAATTACCTGGAGAGCCTGTCGGGTTTCGGCGCGCATCCGGTTCCGGGGGCGCAGCGAGAGAGGCTCGAACGGAGCATCGCGGACTTGCACGAGCACGGTATCAAGGTGGTGCCGTATGTCTCCGCCAACGACCTTGGGCAGAAGAGCGGGCCCTATCAGGAGCACGGTCCGGAGTGGCGGATCGAGCCGGGGTACTCGTACCGGTATCGCAGCTCGGGGATGTGTAACTGGGCGAAGGGGTGGCGGGATCAGTTCAAGCGGAACATCGACAGGATCGTGCGGGACTACGACTTCGACGGCATCTACATCGATATGTGGTACGGGATGATGGCGTGCGAGAATCCGGCCCATGGGTGCAACTCGCGCTTCCGGCACATCAACTACATCGGGCTGCGGGATCAGCTCGCGCACGCCTACAATAAGATCAAGTCGAAGAAGCCGGAGGCGATCATCTTCAACAACACGAACGTGCTGCCCATCGCCTATATCACATCGCTGTCGGACATCCGCCTGGTGGGCGAGGCGATGGACGTGATGGAGCTGGATCCGCTGGCGCGGATGTTCCTCTACTTCTCGCAGCGGCTGGGGTCGCAGACGGCCTGGTCCACGTACGGCAGCGAGCTGACGACGGAGCAGAAGCTGTCGTTCGGGCTGCTGGTGTGCTCGCTGCTGCCGCGGCATCCGTATGATCTGAGGAACCCAAGGGCATGGACGAAGGAGCAGGTGGCGGCGTTCCGGCGGTATCGGGATGTGTTCCGGTTCTTCGGGGTGGAGCGGGCGAGGCTGGAGGCCGCGCTGGCGGGGCAGGAGCTGGTTACGTGCGCCGCGGATGAGGTGTACGTGAATGTGCTGCGGAGAGAGGATACGGGGGCCCTGCTGCTGAGCGCGATCAACATGAACGCGAAGCGGGTGCGGACGGCGCTCCGAGTGCGGTCGCCGGCGCGGCTGGGCCTGTCCGGACGGAGGAGGTATGTTGTCTACGAGCCGACCGAGGGGAAGGTGATCGGGATCGTCAGGGGCTCGCAGGTGAATGGACTTCCGGTGGCGCTCGGGGCCTACGCGCACACGCTGCTGTACATCACGGAAGCGCCGAGCGAGGGCGCGTCGGTGCTGTTCGCCCTCGGCGCGGACGGCGTGCAAAGGCAGAGGTGGAGCGCGAAGGAGCGCTGTCTGGAGTTTTCGCTGAAGGGCCCGGAGGGGGCGGAGGTGGACATGGCGATCCTCTCTCCGGAGCGACCGCGGGCGCTGACGTGCGGGAAGGTGACGGTGCCGTTCAAGTATAGCGCTGCACAGAGGCTGGTGAGAGCGGCGGCAAAGGTGGATCGGGCACGGCCGTTCCGCCTGACCCGGTAAGGGGTGCCGGGAAGGGGAGTTCAGGCGGTATGGCTTACCTAGCTCTGTCGGCGCAGCTTGCCGGCGACTTCTGCTTCCCGCTCCAAGGCGAGCAAGGTCAGGTCGTCGATGGTGTGCGAGGAGGCGATTTCCTCTTCCGGCACCTGCGATGCTGCGGGCAACTGCTTCGGTTTGCTGTTCTCGACCAACCAGTCCCAGATACTGCCGAAATCCGTGTTCATAACTCGAAGCGACTCTCAGGGTGTTAGACGCTATTCCGCCGATGGGCGGGCCACCTGCTAGAGGGTACCCCGGGGTGGTCGGAGTTATGCCTGCGGGGGAAGAGACGGCAGGGATTCGGAGGGGGCGCGGCTTCCCGCAGGAGGGGCTCTCGCGACCCGAGCGGGATTGTGCTACAATGCAGGCACCATGACGATTCGAGCAGATACATCGCTGGAGAAGCAGCTGGAGGATCTGACGCCGCGCCGGATCGTGGCGGCGCTGGACAAGTATATCGTGGGGCAGGCGGAGGCAAAGCGGTCGGTCGCCATCGCACTGCGGAACCGGATGCGGCGGCAGCAGCTTGCGGATGATATCAGGGATGAGGTGATCCCGAAGAACATCCTGATGATCGGGCCGACGGGGGTGGGGAAGACGGAGATCGCGCGGCGGCTGGCGCGGCTGGTGCGGGCGCCGTTCGTGAAGGTGGAGGCGAGCAAGTATACGGAGGTGGGGTACGTCGGGCGGGATGTGGACTCGATGGTGCGTGATCTGGTGGAGGCGGCGGTGCGGATGGTGCGGGCGGAGAAAGTGGA
>Ga0307379_10004740_pt1 | contig 19267 bp, 12 predicted proteins | sample UN2MG_FD_202237 | JGI IMG/M metagenome (GOLD analysis project Ga0307379, IMG submission 202237) | Soil microbial communities from Risofladan, Vaasa, Finland - UN-2 | ecosystem: Environmental > Terrestrial > Soil > Coastal area > Acid sulfate soil | place: Finland: Risofladan, Vaasa | collected... | reverse complement strand
TCCTAATCTGTTCGTTATTTCCAAAAACCGCAACATTCAATTGAAACCTATTGAAGGAATAGCCACAACCAGCAGAATAGAGTATTTCACTTCTCTTTTCCACATCCTCCAAAGCCATCCCTAACCGAGCAGAGAATAGACTACGAGAACGATTCCCCTCTTTCTTCTTAATTAAGTCCACTATCTTTTCCTCTGCTTTGGTTGCCTTCTCTCCGAGATTCGAAAACTCCACACCTGAACTGGAGCCAAGTTTCTTATCCCCCGTATCATAATTTAAGTCCGTGGAAACATTCCATTTTTTGAAAAACTTAAGAGAAGCTCCAGCTCCTATTCTTGGGGCAATCCTATCACTATCATAGTCGCTCCAGAAAACTTTTGAGAAAACATCCTTGAGTACAATGCCAGTTGTCACTGGATTATTGCTGTATGCAAATCCAATATCAAGTCCAAAACCATTTCCCGAATCAATATTGCTTGATGCATCAACGGGTGAGCTTCCTAATTTTACCAATTCTGCTGAACCCAAACTCGCTCTAATGTACTTCAGATTTATTCCAAATAAAGGTTTATTTTCAAGGGTTTCAAACATCTCACTTGCAACTGAAGTAACGCTCAAACAGAACTCATCCGCGCTATATTCAAGCCTTGATTCGACGCTAACTGTTTCACTGTATTCTTCGGAAAAAACAAGTTCTTGAAGTTTTCTGTCAACTCTTGAAAGCGGGCGAAAAGAAATTCCAGCCCCAGAAGATGCAAATGAAAAAAAATCAAACTTGTAATCGAAAACATCCATAAAACCGTCCTGCTCGGAAGTAGCCCCTCTATTGTTCTGAAAATCAATAATTATATATTCTCCGCTTAGAAAACATAATCCAGCCGGATTATAGAAAGAGGCTACAGGCTCATTAACAAGGGCAATGCCTGTGCATCCCATTCCGCAGGAACGCGCACCCGGATACAAACCGCTATAACCATCCCTTTGTATCGGGGAAGAAAAAACCATTTCAGTGGTTTGTAGAAACAGAAAAACAAACAAAGTAAATATTCTCAAATTACCAGTTTCACCTTTAATCACAGATGAATTATAACCCTTGTACTTTATTTTGTCAAGAAATTTCTAAAAACCAGTCCATATTTTCAACCCCAAAACTATGCTGGATTCTTTCATAAAATAAATTTAAGGTAAAGTGATTGTGTGGTTAAATTATCCCTTGACAGTCCGTTTAAAATATGTAATATTTAATTTGTGAATTAACGCCTATGAAAGATGATACCAATCCCAAAAAGTAGGTAAAAGCAGCATGATTCTTATAACTTTAAAACAAGGGAGGTTATGGTGCTAAATATCATTCTTTCCATCTTTCTTTTAACTACCTGTGATGTGCCAACACCGCCATCTTACCTAAGAAACATAATCCGCAAACAGATACACCCTATTTCCGTTGATGTCGATTCAATCCACTCATTCGATGCGCTGACTTACAGGATTAATCTCTTGCTGGACCCAGGTACTGAATTCATAGATGGATTTGCAGAGATTGAATGCAAGGTAGTTTCTTCCACAATAGACACCGTAACTCTGGATTTCGAGGATATGGCAATCGAGTCAGTGTTGGTGGATGGAACGAGCGCAAGTTATGATTACGGAGGAGGAAATCTCAAGGTAATGCTCCCGTCACCTGCTCAAGCAGGTGAAACACTTCTGGTTCACATTGCATACAATGGCTATCCGCAATTGCACTCGACACCTTTCTGGCCCGAGGGTATCTTCTTCTTGAACAATGTCATCTATACACTAGAGTGCCCTGAGGGTTCAAGATACTGGTATCCATCGTGGGATAAACCATTTGATAAGGCAACGGTCGAGATGACCTTTACCGTCCCTGATACATTGTTTCTTTGCTCGAATGGATTATTACAGGATTCAACGAATAATGGAAATGGAACCATCACATATTCCTGGAAGCACGACTATCCAGCTGCTACATACCTCCAGATGTTCTCAGCCTCCAAATATGCCCAATTAAAGGATACAACACAATCTGTTCCAATCATACATTATGTCTACCATAATGATTCTGCCAAAGCTCTTGCGGATTTTTCGAGAATCCCGGAGGCAATAGACTGTTTTTCAACACTTTTCGGTCCATACGCCTTTGAGAAATTCGGATTCAGTGAGTGCGAGGTGGGTGGAGGTATGGAGCATCAGACGAATGTATCTCTGGGAAGTTTTCTAATAACAGGAACTGGCACGTATGAGTTAATTTTCGTTCACGAACTCTCCCATCAATGGTGGGGCGATATGGTTACACTCGTTGACTGGCGTCACTGCTGGTTAAACGAAGGATTCGCCACTTATAGTGAAGCATTGTGGTGGGAACATCTGTATGGTCAGCAAGGTTTAAAATCCTATGTTATGGATCTGCAAAATCAGTACATAAGCTGGGAATCGGGCGGACACCTATATCCTATCTTCGACCCTCCACTGCAGTATCTCTATTCAACAACAACCTATGAAAAAGCTGCCTGTGTCTTGCATATGCTTAGATTCCTCGTCGGAGACAGTTTGTTCTTTTCTACGCTTAAAACATATGGTGCAACCTATAAATACAAAAACGCAAGTACAAATGATTTTAAGAACATAGCAGAATCTGTAACAGGAAAAGAACTCGACTGGTTCTTCGACGAATGGATATATGGTGGTGGCTCTCCGAAATTTTACTACACAATCTTCTACGATACGAATTCCGATTCCATTTCACTTTTGACTATGAGCGAATCGAATACACAAACAAAGTACAGTATGCCGGTCGAATTGAAACTCGCAACGACTATGGATACACTTACAGATACCCTCACAGTAAAACCAAATCTTATAGAACACTTTTACTCACTTTCATCTCCACTGGACTCCCTTGTTTTTGACAATTTCAAGTGGATACTAACGAGAGGATTTGTGAACAACCTGCCCGAACTGGCTTATGTGATTCCAGGCAATGCCAAAGCAGATGTCTTCTGGCATCCATTCTACGATACTACGCTATATAAATACAATGTTTTCTATTCCACAGATTCAGTCGGAGGATGGCTAAAAGACAATGCAGCTCCCTTTGATTCAACACACTGGACGGTCTCTGGTCTTCAGAATAATCAAAAATATTACTTCAAGATAGACGCAGAAAATAGAAAAGGATACGAAACCGATTCCTCATCGTATCTTTTCGCAACACCACTTTCTTTTCCTATGGATAGAGGACTTCTGGTTATTGATGAAACAATGGATGGAAATGGAAGCTCCCCTATCCTGCCAACAGATGCAATGGTTGACTCGTTTTACAACTATATGCTTACACCTTTCCCATATACACAATGGGATTGTGCAGATAATGGACTTCCTCCTCTCGACACACTTGCACACTACGCCCAGATACTGTGGCATGATGACGATATGGGCTTCAGCACCATTAACAACTGCAGCGATGGACTTATTGCTTATTGCTATAATGGCGGTGGATTTGTCCTGAGTGGATGGAGAACATTAAAAACCTTTACAAATTCGATGCTTGACTTCTATGAAATACGAAACCCGGAAGAAATACCTGTTCCAAGATTTAAAGGCGTTCACGGTTTACTGGGTTACAATGATGTTCCTGTGGATTCTGCAAAGATGCTATCATCCTGGAACTGGATGTTAAACTACGGCTGGCATTTTGATGTGAGTAAGGGTGATTCCATTGCGCTTGTACAGTCTCCGGATACTCTTTATGATAGTCTCATAACGGGAATAAGGAATACTTCAGGAAACACAAAATATGTCATACTTGGATTTCCGCTCTATTTTATGGAAGGAGCAGATGCAAGAACTTTTCTGCAGAAAGCACTGGTAGATGTAGGTGCAGGGGTGAGTGAAACCGAGAAAGAGACTGTCAAAGAAATCAGCATAGGAAAACCTTGGCCTGAACCGTTTTCAACAAGAACCCATTTCTCAATCTTTCTTCCACATTCTACCACTGTTGACATAGCCGTATTTGATGTTTCCGGAAGGATGGTAAAAACCATTTACTCAGGGAAATTAGCTCAAGGAAGACACACTTTCACCTGGAATGCAACAGATAATCGAGGAAATTTAATTGCAAGTTCAATCTACTTCATTCGGATTAAAACAAACAAAACATGCAGGGTGCGGAAAGTTGTTGTTGTAAGATAAAGACAAAGTGTCTAATATACTTGATGGTCTCTTCGAGATAAAGTGCCTTTCCCTTGTACTCTCTTTTACTCTTTTATTATCTTATGAATATAATCTGAACGGAAAGTATGTTACCAGCACCGGAAAACTTAATGTAATAGACACCCGCGGGAAGAGGAATACCCGAGTTATTGGTGCCATCCCAGGTGATAATTCCGTCAGGCTCATTAAGAATAAATTCCCTAACCTTCCTGCCAATAATATCATAGATTCGCAATGCTGGGCATTGTAAGTCATTGGTCATTGGTAATTGGTCATTAATGACTAATGACGAATAACTAATGACTGTAGTTTTGCTGAATGGATTTGGGAAAACAGATACTTGCGGCAGATGTTTCTCCTTTAATCGTTTTATCTCTTTCACGGTGGTCTCATTCTCACCACGCTTGTAAAAAATGTCTGTGGTGACACCGGGGTTCAATCTTTGGTCCACCCAGACAAGGTGGAGTCGGTTGCTTCGGTCCACCGCGATTCTTGGCATACCTCCTCCTTGAGTGTGTGGTGGATAAACTACTTGCATAGGAGAGATTATAAAATTGCCGAGTGTATCTAATTTCGCATACATAACTGGAAAAGTCCCTGCTGAATCTGTCCCCCAAACAATATGCAGATATTGCAATGAATCCATCGCCATATGTGGATAGTTGTTATCTTCATAAACACTCAGTGTTTTGGGTCCAACAAGAATATTAGCATCCTGGTCAAGCTTTAGATATTTAATACTGATACCAGGACCAGCAGGATCCTCGTAAATCATATGAATATTCTGGCTTCGGTCAGCAATTATTACTGGTGCTATTCCTGTTCCAAGCACCTTGTAAGAAATTAGGATATTACCATCCTTATCCAATTTGGAATATATCAAGGAATCTTCGGAGGTTATATTCGTTCGATAACCAAAATGATTGTTCGCAAAACTGTCAATGCCAACTCCAGGCCAGATTGAAGAAATACCAACTGGAGAAACCCGCACCCTTGATATAAGCGTATCTCCCATACTGTCAAGTTTTGTATAACTGATTTGCCAGGTTTCCGAAGGTTTCTCAACCCAGGCAACATTGATATTACAGTATTTGTTCAATGCAATTGGGTACTCATAATTACCACCCCCTCCATAACCAGGCATAGCTAATTTTGGCTGTATAATCAGTGAACCACTACTATCTAACTTTGCATAGCCAATACCATCACCAGTAGGTGAAGGCTCAGTCCATTCGATATGAATATTGCCACTGTTGTCAACAACCAAGCTCGGATGACCATCACAACTACTTATTGGATCAGGCAGTTGTGTTTCAGGAATTATGCAATTGCCAAGACTGTCCCTTTTGCAATAATAGACAAAACCATTACCCCAGAAAATACTGTCCCACACAACCCAGACATTGTTATAGCTATCTACACCTACATCGGGGTATCCCCTATATCCAGGCGTTTCAGGGGTCAATAGTATATCATCAGACCAGCCATCTGGATAAGCGTAGAGGAGGGAAGAAGATATACGAGTGCCGAGAGATTTGGAAACGGAGTGTCGGAGTGTCGGAGAAACGGGGAGAGTTGACTTGTGTGGAACGGAAATATTAAAATTAAAGAAGGAAGATAGAAAAATAACAAATAGGATGTATTTCTGGACTTTTTTCATCTTATTACCAACCATATAAACCTGTTCTTTGATAATCGTGGTGGAATTGAGGCCATTCAAGGGTATACGGTAAAACACTACTGCCTCTATTCTCCCAGATATGCAGATAACCATCATATGAGGATATAATAATCTCACTCTTTCCATCTCCATCAATATCACCAATTATTGGCGATGATGGTTGACCAAATAGTGGAAGGGGAAACGGTGAAATAACCTCTTTGGTATACTTAAATGCATAGATGTATCCATTATCTGCTCCTATTATAATATCAAGATAATTGTCACCATTGATATTGGCAATGGCTGACGAAGTCCTGACATAGGTGTTTGGAGTAGTTGTATACCACCACGGACGAATATTGTCACCATTAACTCCACGTCGCAAATGAATTTCGCTTGCATCATTGCCAAAGGTAACCTCATTGCCGGGAAACGGAGGTGTTGGATTAATATCACCAACTGCTGGTGAGGAATTGATTGGTCCTCCTGTCGGACGCTTCCACAGTAGTGTATTGTTCTCTGCATCGTATGCCCTGATGGTATCGTCGACACAACCGGTAATTACATCAGCATAATTATCATTATTTATATCCACCAATGCGGAAATTACTTTGTTGCTACCATACGAAGGAACAGCTTGGGAACCACTATCATTAAATACTTCCGTATAGAAATAGGTATCTCCAGAATCATAGTATCCATACGATAGCACAATTTCCTTTCCACCACCACTTACTGCGTCCTCAATTGAAGCACCCTTAAGATTAAATCCCATTCCCTCCACACCCGTATCATAGGTAGTAGAATCCTCATACTGCAAAACACCATTGTTAGAATAAACAAATATCTTTGCCTTACTCCTTAAGTGAAAAGCTGTCTTTGTGGCAAGAACGACAATCTTTGACGAAGGAAAAGGACTAATATCAAGAGAAGGATATCCATCAAATCTATAATTGCTTGCTGGTACTGCTTTCGGCCACCCAGGAAGCAAATTTCCCTGATAATTATACACCTTGATTGATTCGGGCGAAACAGCAACAATCTCAACAAATCCGTTGCTATTGATATCACCGAGAACGATGCCATATACACCCGGGAAGTATTTTGGCCAACCGGTGAAAACTCCACCATTTTTATCGAAAACATATACTGAATCGAAACTGGCATAGACAATTTCTATCGAATAAGCATTGTCCAGATTCGCAATAGCAGGCTGAGAAAAACCTGTTACCTTCTTTGGCCAACCAGATTTGTTAGGATAAAGTGCTATCTTCCTTGTAATCAAAGACTCATTATTGTATTCCCAGGATTCCTCAATTACATCGTTGGGGTCTGCTGTAACAATAAACTTACAGTCACCAATCTCACCGTAGTATTCAGGCTGTGCAGCTGCAGGATTCCAATATGTTATGACAACTGCCGAGTCACGAGGCTGAATGGTATCTATTCTCATTGTGTCAATATACACGGTATCATTGCCTGGTTCTACAACTGCAATTTTAACCTTAACATTAAAAACCGCAACACCACCAATATTCCAGACCGCTGCCTGAATCGGAATCGTATCACCGTTAGTGGGATAGGGATAGCGAAGCAAGAGGGATATATCTATGCCCTGCGGTCTTATAACTAAATCTGGCAAATTTGGATATGCAGTATAATCACCAAGGTCCAATGCTGGGTCGCCAAGAAGACAGTATGTTTTATAGCCTCCAAGACTTATTAAACCCTTGCCAAGAATCCAGTCTTGGTATCGTAACATGGTTGCCAATACCTTAGGCATATCCAGTATCTCAGAAATGCCGGTTGCACCCCAAAAAGTAACTGCCCCACCATTGCTATTAAAAAGAAAATGCTCACCAAAACAAGTTGCCGCAGGAAAGCCTGGTGGAGGAGTGGAATCGTAAAATGGGTGGTCCCACTGAAACATCGCTGTGAAACAGGATGCACTCAGCACGACAGGAAGTCGAGCACCATTCTTAAGTTGTTTTACACGCGAAGTGTCGTAATGACCTCCCATGTGCCGCCCCCACCATCCTGCTGGTCCACCATGACCAAAATATAAGGATAGAATTTCACCAGCATTTAAGTTAGTGTCTATTGCTTCTCGGAATAGCGAATCGTTTTGTGAATAACGAGTCACTAATGTGTCATAGCTAATATCAGTAAAATATGGCTTTGATCGAGTTACATTGCTACCAAAACCATCACCGGCAATAAGAAAGCCTCTTCGACGCCAATCGCCAAGTGTCGGAGATTGTTCATAGTTAAGTGTTTTCTGTGCAATAGTAATTAAATCCTGCAGTTCGGTCTCTTTTACAGGCCAGCGACCAAGCATAATATCGTCAAGCGAACCACCGCAGAGATCTCTGTAGTACTCCTCTTGGGCTATCAACCATAGTTCACTATCATAGGTAGAGGTATCCAATTTGGTCGGCACATAATCCCAGTCACCAACGAATAAGCAGTACGCAAAATGACCATCAGACATCGATGGAGCTTTCCAGTTCTCGTAAGCATAAATGAGAAAGTCCCTTAATGGTATGTGAAGCGAATCACTATCAGCTGGCGGAAAGTAGGTATAAATATCTTGCACCTTCACTATTCCAACATCAAACTGATTGTGGTCAACACGCCACTCGGCAAAATTGTTTATCCATTTTCTGGCTGTTCTATTATTGAGAAAATCGTAGTGTGTCACAATAATGTAATCTGCAACATTATTCGTATCCAATAAATTGGTATAGTAATGGACTGCTGCAGAATCCTCACGTTCTGATTCCTGGTCAATTCCTGGATAATTAAGGAGCGTTTCCCGTCCAATTCCCTCGAAAGGACCCAAACCATTCTCATTCTCAACAACAATGCCAGAATATTCAATCCTTAATTCAATCCCTCCATAAAAATAGAGCAGGTTCTGCTTAGGGTTGAATTGAATGGGATACAGAAAAACCTCAAGTATCCTCTGGTCACGCCAGTAACCATCACTGTTAATCTCATAGAATTTTCCCGGATAGAGCGTATCTTTCTGGTAAAATGAACTATCGTAAGTAAAGACTTCCTCGAAATAGGTGCATCCAGCAGTATCTCTAAAAACAATTCGAGGAATAGGATAGAACAAATAATCTTCAAATAATGAATAATCTGATTCATAAACTGTAATATTAAATTCACAGGAATCAGGTACTGCAATCAATAATCTGATATAGGGAATCTGTGGTTTACCAGCCCTCGTTGTATCCCCATCTTTATACTCTCCAGGAATCTCAATACGCTGAAAGTTTTTCCCCTCAACCGTGGTGTCTTCTTTGGTGAAACCAAAAAACATAGTCCTTATGAAAAGACCTAAGGTGTCTGATTTGATTACACTCTTTTCCGGTGGCACAGGTGAATCAGACAAACCAATAACCCTTTCCCAATCACCGTATAAGAAACCAGTTACACATAAGCTTAATAAAATCACTAATAGAATACTTTTCATCTTTCATCCTACTCTGCCGTAAATATTGCGAGATTCACTTCTTGAAAGACATACACCATCGTCGTTCCGTAAATAATCGGAAAACACTGTTATCGTATCTAAAAATAGTATAAAGTAAAATGATAATCTTGTCAAGTAAAAAAAATTCGAGAAATCTCTGTGCAATGGGGTTAACGTAATCACTAATATTCTGTGTTTTCCGTATATATCTGTGGCTATGTTTTGAATTGGGCTTTAGGTGTTAGGTGTCAGGTGTTTGGTGACGGGTTGCAGGGGAAATACACAATTATTGTTTATTAACCGTGTAGTAACCGTGGCTAAAAATGCAACAAATAGCAAATAGTAAGAAATCTGTGTTAATCTTGTGTGAATCTGTGGCTAAATGTTTTGGTGGTGGACTGGGTGGGGTTAACGGGCGCGCACGATGTCCTTTACTTTCATTAACCTCGTAAGGTTACTTCTCTCCATCTCGGAAAGTTTCATCGTTATATACTTGATGGTCTCTTCGAGATTCGGAATGAGTATATATTCAAGGGCATTCACCCTTCTTCTTGTCTTTTCAATCTCTTCTGCCATAAGCTGTAATTTCTTTTCCTGCTCTGCAAGATGAACAAGTTCTTCGACAACTTTTTCTATACCAAGAAGGGCTGAATCGAGTTCGCCTGTTGTATGAGCGTAGCCGTAATTCTGAATCCTACCTTCGGTTGTAACATTCAATATAGGTGTCCTGACACCCATTGTCGACTTCTCATCCATAGTAAGTCCTATCTTGATACCTGGAACAAGCATTGCACTTTCAAGGAATTCACTTTCCATTCCTGCCTTGGCAAACAGGTATCTTCGCGTGGCAACACTCAACGCCTTATCGACCTTTTCCCTTAACTCCTTCACAGTATCAACAAGTTCAAGAAGTTGCTTCATTAGTTCATCCTGTTTGTCTTTCAGTAACTTGTGTCCTCTTCTTGCAAGGAGAATTCTCTTCTTTAATCGCAGAAGTTCCATCCTTGTTGGATTCACATCAAGAATCATTGAGGCTCCATTGTAAGAAATAAGAAAGGCATAAGAGCAGCAGAGCACGAGTGCACAAGAAAAAGAGAGATTGCTTCGTCAGTGAATATAGAAGAATACTCGCAATGACAGTTTTTCATGAATGATACTTCTTCCATTTTACGGAGGCTAAAGATTGAGACTACATTTCTCATTTTGTCCTTTGAACAAATGAAACCAATTAAACCAATCAAACTACTTAACTTCCTCCCTCGCTTTGGTCTTGAACTTATTGAAATATTTTTCTATGTACTCATCTCTGACCCTTTTCATCTCTTCTTTTGGAAATACGCTGAGTAGCTTCCATCCCAAATCAAGCGTTTCTTGAATAGACCTGTCTTCATATTCATCCTGTGAAACATACTTTCTTTCAAAAGAATCCGCAAAGCTAAAATAAATCTTATCGGAAGTGGAGAGAGATGCTTCGCCAAGTATGACCGCCAATTCCTGAGCTTCTTTTCCCTTTGCATAAGCCGCATATAGTTGATTTAGTAAATCTGCATGGTCTTCCCTTGTTTTCCCTCCACCTATTCCTTTATCCTTGAGTCTTGAAAGAGATGGGAGCACATCAACCGGAGGAGTAATTTTTTTTCTATGAAGTGATCTTGAAAGAATGATCTGTCCTTCGGTAATGTATCCCGTTAAATCAGGAATGGGATGTGTTTTATCATCTTCAGGCATAGACAATATCGGTATAAGTGTAATGGAACCTTTCTTTCCCTTTATTCGTCCTGCTCTTTCATATATGGTCGAAAGGTCAGTATAAAGATATCCAGGATATCCCCTTCGTCCCGGTATTTCCTTTCTTGCCGCTGAAACTTCTCTTAATGCTTCACAGTAATTTGTCATATCAGTCAGAATTACAAGTACATGCATATCTTGAGTAAATGCAAGATATTCCGCTGCAGTAAAGACCACTCTTGGCGTCGCAATTCTTTCTATAGCAGGGTCATCTGCAAGATTCAAGAACAACACAGCTTTTTCAATCGCACCTGTTTTCTTAAAGTCGTCAATGAAAAACTGCGCCTCCTCGAAGGTTATTCCCATTGCACCAAACACAACTGCAAACTCTTCTTCCTTACCGAGAACCCTGGACTGCCTTACAATCTGAGCAGCCAGTCTGTTATGTGGTAAACCTGAACCAGAAAACAAAGGGAGTTTTTGCCCTCGAACAAGAGGATTAAGCCCGTCTATTGTGGACACTCCTGTCTGTATGAATTCATTTGGATAATTCCTTGCCGTTGGATTTATGGGTGCACCGCTAATATCCAGCCTTTCTTCCGGTATGATAGCAGGTCCGCCATCTATGGCTGTTCCCAATCCATCAAAAACCCTTCCAAGCATATCAATAGATACGCTCAGTTCTATCTCCCTGCCAAGAAATCGAACCTTGCTCATATCAACATCTATTCCCGAAGTTCCTTCGAATACCTGTATCATTGCGGTATTTCTGTTCACTTCAAGTACTTGACCTCTCCTCTTTTCACCTTCGGGTAAGAATATCTCAACAAGCTCGCCAAATTTGACATCATTAACCTTATTCACAATCAAAAGGGGTCCTTTTATATCAGTAATTGTTCTATAGTCCTTGTACATTTAACCTCCTGCAGATTTTCATTATAAGGATAAAGACAGTTTAATTAGTTTTATTAGTCTTATTGGTTTAATTTGTTTACAACTAATCAAACCAATCGAACCAATCAAACATGTTAGATTATTTCTTGACAAACGCGAAACTCTCAATTTGCTGATAGCCCTTTTCATGCTTCTGTTTTTACCTCTTCTTTTGAAATAGAAGCTAACTCCCCGTCTATCTCTTTCATTATTTCCTCTATTTTACTTAGTTCCTTCTCTGGTATATATTTTGCTCTCGCGATTCTGTCTCTTACTTTCATGGATTTAATAGCTGATATCGGCACCCCGGAATCAAGTACGCCCTTTGTCTTCTCATAAAAATGCAGAATAACCTTTAAGAGCAGAAACTGTTTCTTCAAAGATGTGTATGTATCAACATCGTGGAAAGCATTCTGGTGCAAAAAATCTTCTCGAATAGACCTTGAAACTTCCAGTGTAAGCTGATCATTCTCACTGAGTGCATCAACACCAACAAGTCTCACAATTTCCTGGAGTTCGGTTTCATTCTGCAATAGATTCATCGCCAAACGCTCATTCTTGACAAATTCTCTATCAACATTTTCTCTGAAAAAGTTCTCAAGAAAATCAGCATAAAGCGAATAACTATTCAGCCAACTTATCGCTGGAAAATGCCGCATGGCTGCAAGTTTATCCTCAAGACTCCAGAAAACCTTTACAACTCTCAATGTTGCCTGGACAACAGGATCTGAAAGGTCTCCTCCCGGGGGTGACACTGCTCCGATAACTGAAAGAGCTCCTTCTCTTTTCTTACTGCTTAAGCAAACCACCCTACCCGCTCTTTCATAGAAGGAGGCAATTCTTGCTCCAAGATAGGCAGGATATCCTTCTTCTCCAGGCATCTCCTCCAGTCTTCCGGAAATTTCTCTCATAGCCTCCGCCCATCTTGATGTTGAATCTGCCATAAGTGCAACATCCATTCCCATATCTCTAAAATATTCTGCAATTGTAATTCCTGTATATACGGAGGCTTCTCTTGCTGCAACCGGCATATTGGATGTATTTGCAATCAGTACTGTTCTTTTCATTAGTGGCTCACCACTTCTTGGGTCCACTAGCTCGGGAAACTCTAAAAGTACATCGGTCATTTCGTTCCCTCTTTCACCACATCCTATATAAACTATAATCTCTGCATTTGCCCATTTTGCGAGCTGATGCTGAATTACTGTCTTACCCGATCCGAATGGACCAGGCACACAGGCTGTTCCTCCCTTAGCTACAGGGAAAAATGTGTCGATTACCCTCTGACCTGTAACGAGTGCTGCTTCCGGAGAAAGTTTCTTCTTAAACGGTCTTGGAACTCTCACAGGCCATTTCTGCAATAATTTAATCTCTTTCTTCTGGTTGCCTTTTCTAAGGATAGCAATGGTTTCCTCAACACTGAAGCTTCCCTTTTTTATGTCCTCAACGGTTCCGCGAGCATCAGGAGGAACCATAATTTTGATCGTTATAAGTGATGTCTCCTTGACTTCTCCTAAGATATCCCCAGCTTCAACTTCATCACCTTTCTTGACTGTTGGCTTAAAATCCCATTTCTTCTCTCTATCGAGTCCTGGAATGGATATACCACGCGCAATATTGTCTCCCGACATTTTCCTTATGACATTGAGAGGTCTTTGTGTTCCATCAAAAATAGACTCGATGAGTCCCGGGCCGAGCTCAACGGATAGAGGAAATCCCGTACAATAAACAGGTTCTCCAGGACCAATACCTTCGGTGTCTTCGTACACCTGTATGGAAGCAAGGTCATCCTTTAACTCGATAATCTCTCCCATAAGTTTCTTTCCGCTAACATTTACAACATCATACATTCTAGCCCCCCGCATACTACTAGCAACAACAAGAGGCCCTGATACCCTCACTATTTTCCCTTCAATCATAAAATGCTCCTTAATAGTATGGTTAAGCACAAGCCCCTTTTATTAAAGGGGAATTTAGGAGGTTTCTAATTTCTCCTTTAATGCTTCGACAAGCTTAGAAACAGCGGTTTCCGTATTATTATAAAATATCTTACTATCCTTCTTTACCTCAGGTGAAAAGATTTTTATAACCCAGGTTGCAGAACCGCTCAAACCAATTCTTTCCATCTCAATTTCCAAGTCAGGTGGAGTAAGGACAACAATTTCTGTTTTCTTTGCAGCTAACTTTCCCTTAAGGGTTGGTAGTCTCGGAATATTGATTTCCTTTACAACAGTAAAAAGAGCAGGAAGTGGCGTTTCGATTACCACATAGCCCTCTTCTGTCATCCTCTCTACCCTTGCAGAATGCCTATCTATCTTCTCGATCTTTCTCACATATGCAACCTGTGGAATATCCAAGTTTCCAGCAATTCCGGGACCCACCTGTGCGGTATCTCCATCTATTGCCTGTTGTCCGCAGATAATGAGATCATACCCACCCAATTTTCTTATTGCACGAGAAAGTGTATATGAAGTGGCAAGTGTATCAGCTCCTGCAAATTCCTTTGCACTCAAAAGATATGCCTTGTCTACACCCATAGAAATCACCTCTTTCAGTGCATCCCTTGCTTGCGGAGGCCCCATTGAAATTGCCACAATCTCGCAATCTCCCAAACTTTCCTTGATTTTTAAAGCTTCCTCAACTGCAAATAGGTCAAATGGATTGACGATAGATTCTACACCTTCTCTTATCAATGTATTGGTCTCAGGGTCAATTTTGACTTCGGCAGTATCCGGAACCTGTTTGATACAAACGAATATTCTCATTTCTTTATGTCTTGTCTACTTATTTCCTCGATTGCATCTTTTGCCGCCAATTGTTCTGCAATTCTCTTGCTCCTTCCATATCCCTGTGCAAGAATCTTCCCATTAACTGAAACTTCCGTTGTGAAAAATACCGAATGCTCCTCATCCGATTTCTTTTTGGTAATATATTTGGGGAGACCCATTCCCTCACTCAAAGCAAATTCCTGCAATCTTCCCTTGAAATTCCAATCATCTATTTCAATCCTCTTGGGAATAATATTCTTTTCCACGAATTCTCTTGCTTTCTCATATCCAGAATCAAGGAAGATGGCTCCAATAAGCGCTTCAACACATTCGGCAAGTATATTCTCCTTCGTTTCTCCACCCGTTTGTCTTTCCCCTTTTCCCAGTCTTATAAAACTGTTTAATTGCCAATCTATTGCCTTTAAGAAGAGAAAATGAGAATTTACAACGAATGCCCTTTTTTCTGTCATATCTCCAACTGTAATTAATGCATCCCTCTCGAGTATGTACTGACTTACCGCAAGTCCAAGAACCGCATCGCCAAGGAATGCAAGTTTTCTGTTATTCTGTTTTCCCTCACACGAACCGTGTGTCATTGCTTCTGCGAAGTGCGTAATTTCGCTGGGTTCAACTCCCAGCTTATTCTTAAGTTTCAACATCTAATTCCTCTAATGGAGCAATCAACAAGACCAACCTTTTAAAACAAGTTTCTTCACTGAACAGCTTATCCTGAAAACTTCTTGAGAACAAGCGTTGCATTGTGCCCCCCAAATCCAAAGGAATTTGAGATGGCAGTTTTGACAACTAATTCCCTTGCCTCGTTTGGAACATAGTCCAGGTCGCAGTCAGGATCAGGAAACTCATAATTGATTGTGGGAGGGACTATATTGTTTTTTATAGTTAGAACCGTTGCTATGAGTTCGCTAGCCGAAGATGCTCCAAGCATGTGACCAATCATTGACTTGTTTGAACTCACTGCGATCTTTCTCGCTCGCTCGCCAAAAAGAGATTTTATTGCTTTTGTTTCGATTTTGTCGTTAAGCGGTGTCGAAGTCCCATGAGCATTTATATAATCTATATCTGCAACATTCAATCTTGCATTCTCTATTGCCGTTCCCATTGACAGCACGGCTCCTCTTCCTTCCCCGTCTGGTGCCGTAATATGGAAAGCATCATCCGAAGCTCCATATCCTATAAATTCACAGTATATATGTGCTCTTCTTATCTTTGCGTGCTCAAGTTCTTCAAGAACTAAAATCCCGGCACCCTCGCTCATAACAAAACCATCCCTCTCCCTATCAAAAGGTCTTGACGCCTTCTCGGGCTCATCGTTTCTTGTTGAGAGTGCCCTCATCACACAGAAACCTGCAAGAGCAAGCGGGGTTATCGTCGCTTCAGAACCACCCGTTAACATCACATCCGCTCTTCCTGATTTTATTGTCTCGTAAGCTTCTCCAATGGCATGACCACTTGATGCACAGGCACTCGATGTTGCGAAATTGGGTCCCTTGAATCCAAACTTTATTGCAATCGAAGCTGCTGCCGTGTTCACAATCATCGATGGAATAAAGAACGGACTTATCCTTGAAGGTCCTTTGCTGAGTAATCTGTTGTGCTGCTCTTCCCAGGTCGAAAGTCCTCCAATACCCGATGCCACAATAACACCGACTCTTTCAAGATTCTCTTTCTCAAGCTCTATGCCTGCATCTATGACCGCTTGATTGGCCGAAACAAGAGCATATTGACAGAAAAGGTCTTTTCTCTTAAGTTCCTTTCTTTCAATAACATCTTGGGGGTCAAAATTCTTAATCTCTCCTGCAATTTTGCTCGAATAATCTGACACATCAAATCTGGTTACCCGAGCAACACCGCTTGTTCCTTTCACCAAATTGTTCCAGAAAACCTCCTTGTTATTCCCAATCGGTGTTATAATTCCCAAACCAGTAATAACTACTCTTCTTTCCATTTCTTTCCTTTTGATTGCACGGTTTTACTTCCTAATACGCAATCACGACTCTTTATTAACTCCTTTTTAAAGAAAATAAGGTTATTACTTTTCACTCATCTTCGTGTCGAGAAACTTCACAGCTGCGCCAACGGTTGTCAATTTTTCCGCTTCTTCATCAGGAATCTCGATTTCGAATTTGTCCTCGAAAGCCATTATAAGTTCAACGGTATCAAGAGAATCGGCACCAAGATCCTCAATGAAGCGTGCCTCTTCCGTAACAGCTCCTTCTTCAACACCAAGCTGTTCACAAATTATCTTTTTGACTTCATCGAACTGCGACATTAACTCCTCCTTTTTGCTGGGTTAAATTTCCCGTCATAATCACATAACCATTCCACCGTCAACATTGAGAACTTGACCAGTTATATATGCAGCCTCATCTGATGAGAGAAATGCAACTACGTTTGCAATATCAGCTGGTTTTCCCATTCTGTTAACGGGTATTTGTTTAATGTACGATTCCTTCACTTCACCTGGGAGCGAAACAGTCATTTCTGTTTCTATAAAACCCGGTGCAACTGCATTTACCGTAATATTTCTTTTTGCCACCTCCTTTGCTACGCTTTTTGTAAAACCTATTATGCCAGCCTTAGATGCTGCATAATTGCACTGACCAAAATTGCCAGTTATCCCAACAACAGAGGATATGTTGATGATTCTCCCCCATTTATGGGAAACCATTGTTTTAAGCACTGCCTTCGTACAGTTAAAACATCCGTTAAGATTTACATTCAACACAATCTGCCACTCATCAAGTTTCATTCTTAACAATAATCCATCGCGTGTGATTCCAGCATTATTGACTATTATATCTATTTTATCAAAATCGTCAAGCACTTTTTTGACCATTCCCGTTACCTCTTCATACTCTGAAACATCAACTCTGTAATACTTCGCTTTTACTCCGAAAGATTCACTTATCTCTTCCGCTAATTTTTCTCCTTCATCAATTATATCCCAAATTGCAATATTATTATTCAAAGAGGCAAGTTTTACAGCAATTTCTTTTCCGATACCTCTTGCGCCACCTGTAATTATTGCTACCTTCATCTTTACCCCATTGTTAGTTAATGGCTGAAAGTCATTTTATCCTTTACAGCTTTAATTCTTCCTTAAATTTCTGCAGTGTTTCTGCATTATTAACATTCCTGACTTTGGCATCCTTTATTATTCTCCTTACAAGACCCGTAAGAACCTTCCCTGGACCTATCTCCATAAAGGTGTCGACCCCCATTTCGTCCAGTGTAAAAATTGTCTTGACCCATTGCACAGGGTTAAGAATCTGTTCTGAGAGGTTCTCTCTTATTTCTTTTTCATTATGTGCAACATCACCCGTTACATTCATAACTACAGGAATTTCGGGCCTGCTGAATTCTTGTTTCAACAAAACCTTCTTGAATGGAATAAAAGCATCTTCCATAAGTTTCGAGTGAAACGCTCCGCTAACTTTGAGTTCGATTACTCTCTTTGCACCCCTTGCCTCTGCCATCTCCATAGCTTCGCGTATCAGGGAAATCTCGCCAGTAATTACTGTCTGTGATAATGAATTATAATTCGCAGGATTGATAACCCCCTTTCCAGCAAGTTCAGAGCATATTGCCTTTACATTCTCAGGTTCAAGCCCGATAACTGCAGCCATAGTTCCTGGCGATACTTCTCCAGCTCGAGACATCAACTCTCCTCTTAATCGAGTTAAATGTAATACATCATCGAAACCTATTGCTCCAGATGCAAGAATTGCAGAGTACTCACCCAGGCTATGACCTGCAACCGCATCGGGCCGGATGCTGTTACTAATAATGGAATAAATTACATAACTGTGAACAAGTATTGCCACCTGAGCGTTCTTTGACTCTGTTAGCTCTTCTAAAGGTCCTTCAAAACTGATTCTCTCAAGTGGAATCCCAAGTATTTTTTCAGCTTTATCGTAGATTGCTTTTGCTTCTTCAAACTTCTCGTAAATGCTTTTGCCCATACCGACATACTGGGAACCCTGTCCAGGAAAAATAAAGGCAATCTTACCCATTATTACCCTTCATATTTATATCTTCAAGTTTCTGGCTAATTATATCATTCACCTTCTCTGTCACATTTTTCCGTGCCGTAAGTATTGCATTCTTGATAGCCCTTGGATTCGACCTACCATGCGAAATTATCGTAATTCCATTTACACCAAGAAGAGTCGCTCCACCATACTCTTCATAGCTCATCTTGTTGAATAGTCCTTTAATCGCAGGTTTAAGAAGTATCCCTCCTAATTTATATCGCAAATTCGTCTTTACAGCTCCCCTGATTGCATCTGCAATTGTATGTACAATACTTTCACCAAACTTCAGAATTGCATTTCCAACAAATCCATCGGCTACAACAACATCGGCTTTTCCAAAGAGAATATCATTTCCTTCGACATTGCCAATAAAGTTCAAGCCGCTTTTATCTATCAGTTCGAACGCTTCAT
>Ga0307379_10004736_pt1 | contig 19274 bp, 11 predicted proteins | sample UN2MG_FD_202237 | JGI IMG/M metagenome (GOLD analysis project Ga0307379, IMG submission 202237) | Soil microbial communities from Risofladan, Vaasa, Finland - UN-2 | ecosystem: Environmental > Terrestrial > Soil > Coastal area > Acid sulfate soil | place: Finland: Risofladan, Vaasa | collected... | reverse complement strand
ATCACCTGCTCGGCGGGATTGGTTGATTATGTCCGGCAAGAGATCGAAGATTTAGGCTATCAGGGCGGCGAGTATCACAAAACGGGCCTTGAGCTTCAGGGCGATCAGTATGACGCGATGCGGCTCAATCTATATTTGCGCACGGCGTACAATGTTCTGTTCTTACTCAGACAGTTCAAGTGCTATTCGCCCGATGAGCTTTACCGCAATGTTAAAGATTTGCCCTGGGAGGACATAATCTCTCCGGCCGAATACCTCAGCGTCGTCGGCAGGATAAATACCGAATATGTGAAAAATTCCATGTACGCCGGTTTGAAGGTCAAGGATGCTATTGTCGATCGCATTGCCGGCGTGACAGGGGCCCGCCCCGACTCAGGCAAGGATAAAGACAAGGCGGTGGTGCAGTTCTATTGGAAGGATGATTTCTGCCGGCTTTACCTGAACACTTCCGGGCTAAAACTTTCGGATCGGGGCTATCGCAAGATGCCTCACAAAGCTCCGCTGCGCGAGTCCCTGGCTGCTGCCATAATCATGGCGACAGGCTACGACGGCGGCGGGCCGCTGATTTGCCCCATGTGCGGAAGCGGGACTTTGGCAATCGAAGCTGCGCTTATTGCGAGCAGGCGGGCGCCCGGTCTGTTGCGAAGCAACTATGGATTCATGCATCTGAAATGTTTTGACGAGCGGAAGTGGCGGCAGATGCGCACTGATGCGCTTAAAAAGAGCAAAACGCGGGGCGGCAAAGCGGATTTCAAGCCGGCCCGGATTATCGCTACGGATATCGATGCAGAGGCAGTCGAAGCCTCCCGCAAAAACGCGATGACCGCGGGAGTATCGCACCTGATCGATTTTGATGTTTGCGATTTTGCCGAGACGGTGATACCGCCGGAGCCGGGGATAATCGTTATGAATCCCGAATACGGCCTACGGCTGGGCGAAATAGAGAAACTGAATGATACGTATAAACGCATTGGCGATTTCTTCAAACAGAAATGTGCCGGCTATACCGGTTATATTTTCACCGGCAACCCGGCCCTTTCAAAAAAAGTCGGGCTGCGTACCAGCAGAAGGATTGAGTTTTACAATGCCAATATCGAGTGCCGCCTGCTTAAGTACGAGCTTTACGCAGGGGCGAAAAATGAGACGGTTTAACACCCTCTCCCCTGCTCATGCTATCGTTAAATCCCCAGGGCTATCAGCGGCTCGATAAAGAAAATAGCCCACTTATGTCATTGCGAAGGAGCGTAGCGACTGTGGCAATCTCAATTCTTACGCTGCAAAAACCGTCTATTTCCTTAGGAGCAGGCCAATAGGCCAACGCGGCAATCTAAATAATATTGTCATCCCTGCGAAAGCAGGGACAATAATCAATCGCCACGCCTATCTTTATTAAGCACAACTCATCGGAAAATGTACTCCCTATGGGGCAGGCGTACTTCTTTAATTCTCTCTATTCTTCCTTAATTCTTGAGTCCTTCCACTGTTGTATGTCAAGAACAACGGCACTTGGGTCCTCAACCACAATGTCATACTTTTGGCTTCTGAGTCGGAAGGCGCTCTTTCCTCCTTCCAAGTTGGCTACTACTCTGTCTTTAGTTGAGATTTCGTCAATAGAACCCTTCTTATCGACGCTGCCTTCGGTTGCCGTCGCCTTCAAACAGTAAATAAGATCCGCATCGCTGGAAACAGCTACATTTGGATTATGCGTTGCGAATATGTATTGTCTACTTGCCTTGCTTCTCCTTACTGTCTTTACAATTTGTTCAAACACAAAGGGATTATCAAGTGCGTCTTCAGGCTGGTCGACTACAAGTGGCCATTGCCCTTCAATTAGGGCCACTGAGAGTATTGCGGTACATTTCGAGCCGCCTGAGAGTTCATTCATCGGTTTGTATACTCCGTCTCCAACGTCAAGCTCCACTGTTACACGATCTTTAAGCTCAGTAAGCATCGCCTCGTATAACTTCGACAGGCATTCTTCACCTTCATCACGCGTATTTTGAGCCCAAATGTGATCTACTAGAATATTTGCATTTCTGTCTGTCAGGCTCGTCTTTCTGACAAGCTCCTTCACATTTCGATCTATCACTAGCTCGGCCAGCTCCACAGGCGATATTCTGGAGACTATTTGGTCCAGATGCTCTCCGTGTAAACCACTCCCCTTTGCCAACTTTCCCATGACATTCCTATATTCTGTTCTATCGCTCATTTGAAGGACGTGTATCTTTACAAAGGAATGCAGTGACTCAGTTATTGCTATAGCCTTGTCAAGTCGCTTTTTAAAGATGCTCCCGAAGCATTCGGTGAAACTGGGAATCACATTTCTCCTAAGTTCGTTTTCGATAGCCCTCTTTTTCTTGGATGCCTGTCGAGCATCGGCCAAAGTTATATCGAGTTCTTCTATGCTCTCAATGACTTTATCCAATTCTAAGGTTAGGGCGGAAGCGTTCTTGACTCCCGCCGTTTCGATTACCATTTCATGCTTCTTTTGCGCCTTGTCAAACTTCTTTCGCCAAGCGAGTATATAGCTTGTCAATCCTTTTTCGGCCGTCCCTATAACCTGCTCAAGCTTCGCACCTAAATCTTCAAACTGCGGAGCCATCTGAATTATTACATTCCTCTGAGCTGCAATTTCATCATAGTTCGGAGTACCTTTTTCAGGTTTTGGGATGTACTTCTCAATCTCAACTTTTTTCACTGGCTCAACAACCTTCTCCTTAAGTTCTTGTAGTCCTTTCTGGAAACTGCGCAGTTTGCGTTCTTCTTTCTGCCAATTTGGGAAACTCTTCAAAATGGGTTCTTTAATCATTTTCTCAAGGTGAGCTTTTTTCGCTTCAAATTCCACCTTTTTTTTCGTTAACGAAGGGATGCTCCTAGCGACGTTATGTTGCTCGTCCAAATCTTCAAGTAGCAGCTTCGCGTTTGCTCCTAGCTCTTCTATCTGCGCTCGTTCTTGCGACAAGTCGATAAATCCGTCCAGCCAGTCCAGCAGTGCTGGCAGTGTTTTTCCTAATTCTATAACTTCATTCTGGCTGTATATCTTGCACTGGAAGATGTCTTCGATATCTGAGGCTGCTTTCGCTTGGGTATCCGGGTAATACACCTCCGGCCCATAGTCTAGGTCACTGACTGTACGCTGGACCCTGTATCTCTCCCCATCACTTGAGACAACGTGGATTGTCACAGTGCCACCCTCTCCGAGGCAGGTTCTTGCGTTTACTATTTCCTCGGAGGCTTTGTTTATTCCTCCAATGGGAGAGACAACTCCCATAGCAAACTTCATGAGTTCGACCAACAGTGACTTTCCTACGGATTTACCTCCGACCAAGCAGTTCATGTCAGGATGAAACTTGAATTCGACTCCATCAAAAAAACCCTGGCTGACTTGAATCCGTTCTATCCACGGGTGATGTTGGGGTGGCCAGTCATCCATAAATCTGATGCGCATCGCAGGATCATAAAACACTTGCTTTAGAGCACCGATACTGAAATCGCCCAACTTGATGTAAGTGAAAGATTTGCCAATATCCTCAATCCTGTGGGCATCTGAACTGGAAATACATCCATATTTCTTCGGATATCCTTGAGTTTCTCCAGACGCTAGTCTAAATATTTTCTCTTTATCTTCTCCTACTTCCAAACCTCTCAGATAAGAACTGCAATAAGCTGCTTTTCTAGCAAGTCCCTTTTGCTTCATTACCTCTATGAATCCTGTACCTCTAGAATTTGGGTGAGGAGCAATTGCTACCCCACCATTGTTATCTATTAGAGAAAAGACTTTTTCTATACCAAGGGCTGTGCCATCTTGGTCCTCAGCCATCGAATTTAAATCGCCAAGTTTGTCACCTACAAAGCCCATTATGGCCAACCAGTTCTCTATTTCTGTTTCTGATCTAAGTGGATCGAATACGGCTAGAACATGTCCTTCTCTTGTGCTTACTTCTACCCCCGGAAACACTTGGATTCCGTACTGTTTACCCAATCGCTTAGCCTCATCGACACTTCGTGCTGTGTTATGATCCGTTACTGCGATAACCTCAATTCCCTCTTTTTCAAGTTTCTTGAATACGTCTATCAGTTCTTGTTTGCCCTTCCTCCCCTTCCAACACTTTGACTCTGGTGTGTGTATATGAAGATCGCTCTTATAGAACCTCGCCCCCGGAATCACGGTTGTAATGTCAGTCATCGTTCTACCTCCAATGAGAAAACTAGGGACAGTCTATTAAAATCTACGCCACACGGCCTTATCACATTACTCACCCGCAAAAGCCTGCCTTCCACAAAATAATCAATCATCCTTAATCAATAATCAATTGAAAAGTTCGCTCGATGTTGCTATTTCATATTATATCAGTTGACCATCCCAGAACAAACAAATTCGTCCTTTCTATCTGATACAGCGTATCTTGAAGCAGCATGTTGGTATAGGTGCCAGATTAGATTACGATTTAGCTCTTCCACAGAGCGCTTCTTGATTAGCTTGACTTACACGTTCTTGTAGTTCTTCAAGGCGACCACCGCTGCTTTCAGCGGATTGAAGATCATGTAGGATGGAGCCTTCGACACCCAGAACACAATATGGCCGTTTCTTATTTTGTTGTCTGATTACAGCTTGGCAATTGATGTGAAATCCCAGGGAGTAACTATCATGAACACATCGTTTTGGGCAAAAGTCTCTCGTGAATCAGCATAGGCACCTATCTTAGATGCAAGCGCAATTACTCGATTTTCGTCAGGTGGGTTGTCACAAACGAAATTAACAGCCACTTCAAAAGTTCCGTGAATTGTCTGCAGTTTGCCATAAACATCAACCGCACATTCAAGTTCTGGAGCATCTGCTGGACGAAGTGTTTCTCCTAGTTCAACTTCGTAACCCCATTCTCCAAACCATATTTGGAATCTTTGTTCTAGAATAATATGTTGAATCAGTACGTCAGCATTGAAGCTTTCGACAGTTAAAGTTGACAGATCTGCTTCAGGTATTTCGATCCATCGAGAGAGAACCTCTGAGTTGTACTGCTGAAGTCCAGTTTTGGACTGGTATTGTTCCACAATCGCAGATGTTATGCTATTTATGTCTCTAATTTCTTTTCCGACAGAAGGTGTGCTGCTTTCTTTGGAATGCTTAAGCCACTGCTTTATTTTGTCAGCTCCTATATCAGTTGCTTTCGAGCTGAGGTTAGCCAACACAGAGGCCATAGCAGTTTCGATCAACGTGCTTACTTCCATCTTGTTCTCCCTTCTAAACTAGGTAATATTTCACTGCCAACGCTTTGGTAAGCAGCCGGGGAATTAAATGTCCGGTACATTTTTCCTCAAAAATCCATATACCTCCCTAATACTCGAGCCTTTACTTCCGCCTCTTATCGCTTGCTGATGAATAATCTAAGCTATTTCGTTGGTTTTTCAATACAAAAAGAGCATAAGAGCACAAGAAGGCCGAAAACTACCGACTATTCACTACATGTAGCGTTTGTCGATGGTAAATGTTACCTACGAATTTAGAAAAAAAGTAAAAAAAGACAAAAAAGCTTGTTTTTGACAGGATTTACAAGATTTAAACAGAAAAAGATATATAGATAGGATAATAGGATAAACAAAAGGGTCCCCAATAAATTATCAAGAGAATCCCGTTATCCTGTCAAAAAATTCTTGTTTTTCCCCTTAATCAAGAAACCGTGTTCATCCTTCGTCTCCGCTCAGGATGAAGGGCGCAGCACGCAATACGCAATACTCACGACGCAATACGAATAATGAACGCCGTGTAATGGAGATTTATTTGGATTATGTCGAAATATGCCCGCCCTTTTGGGATACGGTTCGTATAATAGGTAACAGATTTATGTAAAATACATAAATAAGTAAAAAGGTAAAAGGTAAAAGTAAAAAGGCTTTGTCATTGATTATTTACTATTGTCTCTGCTTTCGCAGGGATGACAATATTATTTCTCTGTAGCTCAAACAACAGTGTTAATCGGTGTAAATCCGTGTCGAAAAATGCCAGAATATTGAAAAAAACAGGTGAAAAAGAGAAGAAAACGACGAAAATCCGTGGTTAATTTGAAAAAACAAACCCAATTTGCGAATGGGCAAAATAAGCGTAAAGTCAATTATAACAAGGGGATACGATGAATATATCGGATTGGACACTTGGTGAAAACAAACCCAATTCAAAGCCAAACAAAGCCAATCCGTGTTAGCCCCCAGACCTGCGCTGGGGGTTGAAAGGCTATTTGAAAAAACAAACCCAATTTGCCATAGGGGTAAATTGGCGCAATACAAGTATTAACAATGGTTTATGGAATATTAACGGAAGGAGGCTGCAAAAAAACAAAGCCAATTCAAGCTTGTCCTGAGCAGCGTCGAATGGAGCCAATTCAAAGCCAATTTGCAAAATACCTTGACGGGCTGCATTTTAGAGGCAAAAAAGAAAGCCTTGCCGACGTCCTGCACCGACAAGGCTCCAGCGAGGCCGAAGGGACTCGAACCCTCAACCTTCGGATCGACAGTCCGATGCTCTAACCAATTGAGCTACAGCCCCGTGCCGTTAATCGCGATTAATATATCAGAATACTTACTTTTGTGTCAACTATTTTTATATGAAGGAAGTGAATCTAAAAAATTATCATTTTCTTGAGGAACGTGAGCGTCTTACTACCGGCTGTGATTTGCTGGCCTTTTTATGGATTTCCTGCAGTACTTTCATTGCCTTTTGCACGTTCGCGACCTTTAAAATGCCGGTTGTTCGCCCCCCCTTGGCACCCGCGGTGCAATATGCATAAGAAATATTTATGTGGCTCCTGGCTAATTTTTCCGCAATTAATGCCAGAGCACCGGATTGATTAGTCAGTGTTACGCACAACACACTTGTTTCGCTATATGGCATATTTAGTTTTGCCAGTACTTTTTTGGCTTTTTCGGGCGTTGTAAAAACCACCCGCATAACTCCATGTTCCATAGAATCCATCATCGTTATCGCTATAATATTGATTTTAGCCTGAGCAAATTCGCCGAGTACCCGAGCCAGGACTCCCGGCTTATTTACCATGAAGATCGAAAATTGTGTCTCAATGTACATAACATTAGCCTCTCTGACAGAATTCATCCCGGCATTTACAGGGATGTCATCTTACTATTACGAAAATGGTAGTTAATCTGTGCTCGTTATTTTTATGGCACTTTCTCTATCGGGGAAAAATTTGAATACCTTATCAAGATTGGTTATTTTGAAAACTCTGTGCAACTGGGGGTTTATCGCACTAATGACAACTTTGCCGTTATACTTTTCCAGCTTGGCCCTGATGTCCAAAAGCAATCCTAACACCTGAGATGAAAAAAACTTTACTCTCTCAAAATCGAAAAGGAGTCTGTCCGGTTGATTTTTATCGATAAATTCTTTTATTTTGTTGGAAGCGTCGGCTATTCCGTCAACGTCGCTCATTGAGGCGGACTTAAAAGCGATTATTGCAGTATTTGCCTCTTTTGTTATTTCCAAGCCAATTTCTTCAGCCATTTTCCTTGTCGCTCCCGGCGAATAAAAGTATTAAGCTATTACTATAAATACAATGACTTCAATTGGATTCCCACTCATTTTTGCCTATTTTTATACTTTTATCAATCATCATTTATCAACGATACATCTTTTTTAGCATTTTCTGCAGGCGTACAATTAGTGCATATAATTGTCTGTTCTTTTGAAAATAGCGATTTGGAGGAGAAGTTAATGCCAGGGTATGTGAAGATATATGGAGATATACCGGAACAATGAAAGGGAATAAATTCAAAAAAATGGTTGAGCCGGATAAGCAATTGGACGATTAGCTATTATGACTTTTTATTAAGATATATAGACATATATGTCTAAAATATAAGTACTTACATCGATTAATTGCAATTTCAAATGGAGTATTATTGTTCATTTTTGTTATTTTTAGCAAACGTTTCTTTAATGGTTAATTTAGGGGCTGTTTTTTTTTTCGTCTCTGGGCAAACCGAATATGTATTCTTACGGACATTTTCCTTGACGGAAAGGTCTTTAATCTGGTATAAATAAAATTAATAGCTTCTTTGGGTATTAAGTTCTGCAACGAGTCAAATTATATGGTCTATTTGAGATTATCGCTTCTTGATTAACTGCTCAATTCGGGCATAGGAAGGAGGTGGCGTCAAATAGCAAAAATTTCATGGGCGGATGATAGAAAGTGCAGGGAGGATTACATGTCATTATCGATTGCTTTGGTATGTAGCCAAAGCATGATTATCGGAACTATCTTGTAAGGAGGATTATTATGTGCAGAAAATTGTTTTTTTGGGCTTCTTTGGCTCTCGTGCTGGGTCTGACCTTGACGGGTCCGGCCAGTGCAGGGCTTGTTGCCTGGTGGATGTTTGATGACGGCTCGGGGACCACCGCCATGGATTCAAGTGGTAACGGCAACGATGGCGCTCTCGAAGGCGGTGCTCAGTGGGTGGCAGGTCAGCTTGGCGGCGCGATACAGTTCAATGGTTCCAACGCTCGCGTCGTGGCTCCAAATATTCCATTCGATAATCGAAGTTTCACTATCATGATGTGGATTAATCCGGTGCTGTATACGGCCGAACAGGTCGTCTTCTCCACAGGACTAACCGCTGCAACTAACACGGATATGCACCTTCGGCTTGGAGGTCCCGGTGGTACTATTCCGTCCCCTGGCGCCGTTCGCATGGGATTCTACAGTAATGACCTCGATACTCCCGGCGGCCTCATTGAAGATAACAATTGGTACCATATCACTTTCTGGTACGATTTCGAGAACCAAAACAGAAGGATATATATAGATGGAGTACAGGAAGCTGAGGCTGGTGCCACTCCCTATCTCGGGACATCAGGTGATAGTGTTATTGGTGCATGGGGTACTGGTCAGTGGTTCCAGGGCATTATTGACGATGTACAGGTTTACGACCACGCTCTGACGGAGAACGAGATTCTCGCCGTCATGCGGGGTCTTGAAGGGTATCCGTACGCCTCGAATCCGAATCCGGCTGACGGTGCGCTTCATGCGGATACATGGGCGAGCATGAGCTGGCGGGCGGGAGATTTTGCTGTCTCGCACGATGTGTATATAGGCGACAATTTTGACGATGTGAACGACGGAACCGGCGATACTTTCCGAGGCAACCAGGGCTTGGATTCACTGTATTTTGTCGCCGGCTTTTCCGGGTATGCTTATCCGGACGGCCTTGTAAATGGCGAGACCTATTATTGGCGAATCGACGAGGTCAATGATGCGGACCCGAACAGTCCATGGAAGGGCAAAGTCTGGAGCTTCTGGATTCCGCCCAAGAAGGCCTATGAACCTGTTCCAGGCGATGGTGGTAAATTTATTGACTCTGAAGGCCTGATTCTGAGTTGGACGGCAGGCTTCGGTGCAAAATTGCATACTGTATACTTCGGCGACGATTTTGACACTGTGGCTAATGCTACCGGGGGGCTGACGCAGGCAGTTATAAACTTCAACCCCGGGCCGCTTGAAGTAGAGAAAACGTATTATTGGCGAGTCGATGAGTTTGTTGATGCCGTCAATACGTATACAGGCGATGTCTGGAGCTTTAAGACTGCAAAATTCGGCGGCGGCGTGCGAGCAGATTACTACAGAGGCATGAACTTTGACAATTTAATGGTAACCCGCACAGAACCTCAGATAAACTTCAACTGGGGCGATCCGGGCGGGCCTGATCCGGCGGTTGGAGATGACAGCTTCTCGGCCAGATGGACAGGAGAGGTCGAGGCTGCATTTACTGAGACTTATACCTTCTACACAAATAGTGACGACGGTGTCCGTCTCTGGATTGATGGCCAGTTGCTCGTTGAGAACTGGACAATTCACGCATCCACCGAGAACAGGGGTACAATCGACCTTGTGGCCGGTAATACGTACGGCCTCGTCATGGAGTATTATGAGAATGCCGGTGGTGCAGTAGCGGAGCTGCGCTGGTCGAGTCCATCCACGCCGAAGCAGATAATTCCGCAGGCGGCTCTGGCTCCGCCGATTAAGGCCAGCAGCCCGAGTCCTTCCAACGGAGCGGCCGGCACGAAAATGACGCCGATTCTAAGGTGGGGCGCTGGTGATTTCGCCGCCTCGCATGAGGTGTACTTCGGCACGGATGCGAACGCCGTGAAAAACGCCACAACAGCTTCGCCCGAGTACAAGGGCACCAAGACGCTCGGTGACGAGACTTACGATCCGGGCAAACTCGCCTGGTTTACAGAGTACTTCTGGCGTGTCGATGAAGTCAACACTGTCAATCCCGATAGCCCATGGGTCGGCAACCTCTGGAACTTCACCACAGGTGATTTCATCGTTGTGGACGATTTTGAAGACTACAATGCCGGCGACAACCAGATTTGGTATGCATGGCATGATGGGCTCGGCTATGGCGCGCCTGGCGTCGATCCTTACTTTGCCGGTAACGGTACAGGAGCTGCCGTCGGTGACGAAACCAGTCCTTCTTATACCGAGGAGACAATCGTTCACGGCGGCAGTAAGTCGATGCCTTTGGCCTACGACAACAACAAGCAGGGCTACGCCAGGTATTCAGAGACAGAGTTGACATTGACTGCTCCGCGTGACTGGACAGAGGAAGGCGTCACGGAATTGTCGCTGTGGTTCAGAGGATATCCGGCATCTGTCGGCAGCTTTGTTGAGGGCCCGGTCGGTACTTACACAATGACCTCCTCCGGAACAGATATCACAGGTACATCTGATGAGTTCCACTTTGCTTACAAGATGTTAACAGGCGCCGGCTCGATTGTTGCGAGAATTGACAGTCAACTGAACACAGACGAATATGCCAAGGCAGGCGTGATGATACGTGAGACACTCGATGCGGACTCTGCGCACGCCATAACGGTTGTTACACCCGAGCATGGCGTTTTATTCGAGTACCGTCCCGCCACCGGCGATAACAACGTGGGTTCAGCAGCGCAGCAAACGGGGATTACAGCGCCGCACTGGGTGAAGATAGAGCGTAGTATATCCGGCACCTTTACCGCTTACAATTCCACTAATGGAACTACATGGGATACGCTGGGAACACCGGCTCAGTCCATGTCGATAGGCACAAATGTTTATATCGGTTTGGTGCTGACCGGCCGTAATGTCGCTGAGACGGGTCAGGCTGTATTCTCGAACGTTACGATTACCGGGGCAGTCACCGGGCAGTGGATGAACCAGGACATCGGCATCCCGAGCAACGATCCTGAGCCGCTTTACGTGGCGATTTCCAATAGTACCGGCACATCTGCGGTGGTTGTCCACGATGACGCGAACGCGGCACAGGCCGACACCTGGACCGAGTGGGTGATTCCGCTGCAGACGTTTGCCGATCAGGGCATAGTCCTGACCAACGTGGACAGGATTGCGATTGGCCTGGGAACCCGGGGCAATATGACAATCCCCGGCGGTTCAGGCAAGATATTCATTGACGATATCAGGCTGTATCAGCCGGCTCCGGAACCTGAGCCAGAGCCGGAACCTGAGCCAGAGCCGGAACCTGAGCCAGAGCCGGAACCTGAGCCAGAGCCGGAACCGTAAGCTGGTTTATATGTAGCAGTTGAAGCTACGGATTTGTATCACCTCGGGGCCTATACCGATTCGATTCGGTATGGGCCCTTTTTTCGCTGGTTACTGAGTGACAAGTAGATTGAAAACTTTCATTCCGTTTGAGAGGACAATTATTGAATGGATTCCTATCTATCTACTTTGATTGTGTTTGGAAGGACTCTTTAGTTATTAGCTGCCGGCTTTTGTGGTTTTTCAGGTAAAGGAATTGGTGCCGTGCGTTTGGGGCTGTTGGGCGTTGTGCTGTAATCGAAGCCGAGTTTTGATGGTAATTGGCCTGTGCTCGTTTCGTCGCCGAGTAATTTGTTATGTTCATCCGAAAGGGCTATAAGATTGTTTCGCTCAATATTCCTTCTTATAGTTGCTTGTGCTCTGCTTAGACCCAGAAGTCTGGTGACGCACTTATCTTCGATCTCAATCATTACGGAAGCTAAATGCTGTTTCTGGGTGTCGTTCAAAACGTTGTTGCCTTTGATATACCGCTGTATTACGTAAGAATACAACTGGGCAAAACGACGAGCTATAGCAGGTTTGCTGAGGCTTGTTGTCGGTACAGGTGCCCCCATACTCTGTGAAGACAAAGGCATTTTACTTTCGAGCAATTTTAATATTATAATATCATAGAATTCATAAGTCACTGTCCAGTCAGCGTATCTTTTAATTCGTTCATCAGCTACCTGCAGCAGCAATTCCTCGCCCTCTGGAATGTTTATATTAGTCGCGAATCTGGCTATATGAACTATTATTTCGGGCTTACTGGTCTGGACCACCTCTTTGAGTAGTTCTGTGATGGTCATAGCAAGATCTGGATTTGATGTTGCTGCCGAGTTTAGCTGTTGTAAAATGGCTGGATTGGTAAGGCAATGGACCGCCCAGTATCGAATAACCATATTCTTATCTTTTACCATGCCCATAGCCAAATCTGCCAAACGCAGGTCTTCCAGGCCATCGATCAAAATCAGGAGACTAATGATAACATTGGTTTTTCGCTCTTCCGGCCTTAAGTTTTGGGCCTGCTCGAAGCCTGCCTGGATATGTCGATAAGCCGATTCGGAGAACTGTTGAGCGTATTGGCTCTGGGCACTCTTCCTGCTCAGAATGACAGAGCGAAGCTTTGCTATGGACGTAAAATCCTTGGTTTTGACTAATTCCAGCACCGCCTGGGTAAGAAAATCATCAATGATTTTTTTGTCCTGATCATCAATCACGCCTTTTTTAAGTACAGCATCAATACCTGTCGTATTTACGGCTACCGCATTCGAATTGATTGCTATGACAAAAAATGCTGTCAGAACAGTAAAAAACGCCCATTTTATCTTCATTTTGCAAGCACCCTAAAAAACCACCGGCATTGAAATAGACAATTCCCAGCTTATATCTGCGTTCAACGTTATCCACTTTAACTTTAAAACCGGCTTTTGTCAAGTGAATTCAGGGGCGCAATGAAAAGTCCATTTTTTTGTTGTTTGCCTGTTTGGTCTTAACTTTCCGATAAAAGCTGGTAGAATATAGTTAATATTAAATAAAAGCCGTAATTAGCTGTTTTTGCCGCTGGACTATGAGAATGTCTGAACCGGCTCCAAAACTCGTTCGCATAGATCCTCTTCGCCTGCGTATGGAACGTCACGGCAAAATGGTGACCGACGCTACCATTTTCGCATCGAGGGCTGTCAAGCTCGAACCTGATGCTGTCCGTCAGCTTTACGATGCCGCTTCTCTGCCGCCGGCAAGGAAAGTCCTCGCTACGGCCGATATCCACGTCGGCTTCGGCGTGCCTATCGGGGCCGTACTGGGGCTCCAGGACGCAATTATGCCCCCGGCAGTCGGGTACGACATTAATTGCGGCATGAGGCTGCTGCATACGCCATTTTCAAAGGGCGAAATCGACACCGAAAAAATTGCTGCCGATATTGCCCGCGATGTCCCGCTCGGCGAGGGCAGAGAAAATTTGCAGTTGGACAAAGCAGGAATCGAAGCTGTTATTAACCAGGGAGTCGCTGCCGTGCCGGCCCTCGCACAACGGAGCGGCCACCGGGCGTGGGAAGCCTTCGACCCGGACCAATTTGCTGATGACCTCCAAAGAATCGAGGAGAACGGCCACCTGCCCGCCAATCCCGGCGCAGTCCCGAAAACTGCGATTGAAAAGGGACGTAACCAGCTCGGCACACTCGGAGGCGGAAACCACTTTATTGAAATCCAATATGTCCAGGAAATCTTTGATGCCGCTTTGGCAAAGACTTTCGGCATTTTCAAAAACCAGATAGTTGTGATGATACACTCCGGTTCGCGCCGGTTCGGATACGAAGTTGCCGACCAGTATATGAATGTCGCCGCCGCCAGGCCTGAAAATGCCGACCGGCCCAAAATGCTGTCGTATCTGCCCACAAACAGCAGTGCCGGCAAAAACTACATTGGCGCAATGGCCGCCGCCGCCAACTTCGGATTTACCAATCGTCACATTATGGCTCTGCTCGTCAGGCGCTGTTTTAACAGAATGTTTGGCCCGACACCGCTGAAGCTTATCTACGATGTCACTCACAATATGGCCAAGCTCGAAAAACACGGCGGCAGCGAACTTTGGGTACACCGCAAAGGCGCCACCCGCGCCTTTGGCCCGAAGCGCATGGCGGCGAGCGTTTTCGCACAAACGGGCCAGCCCATAATTACGCCCGGCTCAATGGGCACTGCAAGTTATCTGCTTGTCGGAACCGGCGATTCCGCCGAATCCCTCAGTTCGGTCAACCACGGTGCGGGCAGGGTAATGAGCCGCACTGCCGCTCGCGGAAAATCCCGCAGAGGCAGGATCGTCACGCCTGCTTTGATTAGCGACGAACAGTTCAAACGCAGCATGGAGGGCGTAAAGCTCATCGCCGGCAACAGGAGCAAAATCAAGGAAGAAGCACCCGGCGCCTACAAAGACATTGACGAGGTCGTACGAATAGTCGTCGAGTGCGGCTGGGCCAAAGCCGTCGCCCGAATGGTCCCTTTGGCCGTCCTCAAAGGCTGATTCTCGGTAAAATTAAACACTGTCCGCTGAACGCAAATAAATTGGCTTTGAATTGGCTTTGTTTTTTCGTGTCCTGAAGGACGATATATTGCCATAAATTCCTTTCATATAAGAGTTTGAAGCAATTCAGCCCGCTGGCAAATTGGCTTTGTTTTTTCAAATAGCCACTAATGTCATTGCGAAGGAGCTTGCCCCTTATGGGCGGGCGACTGTGGCAATCTCAATCCTTCCGCACTAAAAACGTCGTCTCGTCTGAAATTGGCTTTGTTTTTTCGAGCCCACACCGCCATAAATTTTTCATAATCCTCTTTCATATAGATACTTAAGCTCCTTCAGCCCCTTTGAAAATTGGCTTTGTTTTTTCAAATCGTATCCTTTCAACTCGTTTCGGATTTAGAGCTTAGAGATTCGGATTTCCGGCCAAAGGCCGGCTTTGGTTCCATTCGACGTTGCTCAGAGCCTACCCTGAACGTAGTTGAAGGGACAAGCTTGTTTTTTCAAATAGCCCCTCCGGAGAAACTTCGGATTTACTCTCATTTTTGCCTTTTCCCTTTTAATTCTATTTTCTCCATTCACTACTCACTAATATAGTTATATGCATATCTTAATTATATGTTCGTTCGGCGTCAAGCATATTCTAAAAAAATCTCCGTGAGACGCCTCTCGATGCTGAATGCTGGATGCTTGCTGATTGTACATCGTAATAGCTAGAAAAGAGGTTGTGTTCGGCTATTCAACACCTGCCAGCCAGTTATCAAAAAAGATTTCAAGGTCAGCTTCATCGACTGTACCGGAGAAGTCAAGGTCTGTGCCTTCGCAATAATAGTTTACCTCGTTGCAGTTATTCTGTCCCCAGTGGTTGGCGAAAAAGGCAAAATCGATAAAGTCAACGCCATCCGGGCAGAGGAAATCAACGACAGGAATTTGCCAGAAGAACACGGGATAATTCATTCCCTCACAGATTGTCCAGAGGTTCCAGAAATCCCAGCCTGCGGAAGTGAACGTGCTGATGGTCTGCATCTGGACTGTGGTCTTGCCCGTCCCGCCGGCGCTGGTTAATTGGCCACTGGTTTGAGTATCCCAGAAAGAAGTCACAACCCAACCAGAGGATTTTTTTCCCACAAGTCCGCCGACATCCATCGTTCCTGTAACGCCGCCCATTGAATAGCAGTTGGTGATTGTGCCCTGAGAATTATTTCCTACCAGTCCGCCGACATACCTCGTTCCTGTAGCGCTGCCTATTGAATAGCAGTTGGTGATTGTGCCCGACCGGTCATTCCATCCGACCAGGCCGCCGACTTCCGTTCTTCCTGCAACGCTGCCGGTTGAATAGCAGTTGGTGATTGTGCCCTGAGAATTATATCCCACCAGGCCGCCGACACCCCAATTCTCTGAAACGCTGCCGGTCGAATAGCAGTTGGTGATTGTGCCATCCCGATTTACTCCTACAAGGCCTCCGACAAAAATCCTTCCCGAAACAATGCCTGTGGAATAGCAGTTGGATATCATACGAGTGGATATCATACCAGGCCGAAAGATGAAATCCTCATTCTGTCCTACCAGGCCGCCGACATATCTCTCACCCGAAACACTGCCGCCCTGCGCATAGCAACCGGTGACGGTTCCCATTTGTATGCGGCCTACCAGGGAACCAGTATATTTTCCTGCTCCTGCATCAACATTAGGGTCAATCAATCCCAAATCCTTGATTACTGCATTTTCTCCTCTAACATACCCGAAAAGTCCTATGTTATTTGCACCTGTAGAAGTGTAGGTAAAATTGTAGATTTTCTTGCCGCTGCCGTCAAATACACCGGTGAAGGAATTACTGAAACTTGTTCCGATGATATTGAAATCTGTTTCCGTATAGGCGCTTAGATCGATATCTGCCATGAGCTTAAATTGTTTGTCCCAGTCGTTCGCGTCAGCTCCGATCTCATTCATCTGCTCGGCTGTGTAAATCAGGTACGGGTCGTTAGGTTCTCCCGTGCCGCCGTCATATTGAGCCTCGGCTGCTCGGCCGAATAAACAGATGGCAAGCAATACAACCAACGGCATTGTTAATTTACCGCTATGTTTGCGAAGCCCTGACAGGCTGAGAGTTGTGTTTGAATTAGGCATATTTTGTCCTCCTTCAAAGAAAACCCGGAGTATTTTCTTGATGTCTACGCTTTTGTCAGATATAGAACCTAAAGTTAAGCGTAAATCGCAAGCCTCGGCAACCAGCAACCAATTTAGCAGTCAGTTATCCATCGTCAGCCATCCATCTTCCATACTATGGCCCTTGTTCTACCTAATAGCCTAATCTGCCCCAGGTGGCCTTTTGCAGCCTTTGCAGGTCGTACAGGTCGTCCTCGGTCCGCGGCACGTAGTCATTCCACCCTTCCAGCACTTCACTGAACAGGCTGCGATTAGGCACCAGTTCGCGAGGCATTTCTACGGTCTCGCGACCTTTCCACTTCCAGTATTCTACGTGCCCGTCTGACATAGAGAGCGTAGTACCGTCGCTATGGCGTATCGGAGGGGGACTGGAAAACTTCCACTTAGGATAAAGATAATGAACATAGAAATCCGAGCTAACCGGCGTTTGGCCCTGATCGATAAAGACCGCGCGCTGGGCCGCACCGGGACTTATGATATCCGTGAGCTTAGTCAGTTTCAGTGTCGTACGGTTTACACGTTTGCCGATCTCCGGCAGGTCCCAGCCCCCGGTATCCGGCAAGTACGTCCCTTCCACGCGGGAGCCGTTCGCGGCAATAACCGTGGCGTATGTGACTTTATGGCCGGCCCGGCCTCGGGGGCAGCGGTAAATCTTCATGTCTCTGACGTAGGGCCACAAAGCACCCTTGTCGGGGTCCGGTACCCAGGGTGGGCGGCTTCCTCCCGGAGGGGCAAAGTCATGGCCCACCCAGCCTCTCAGCAAGGGACGCCCTCCCTGGGCTCCAAAGGCACGGCCCAGAACGATCTTGCTGTCGTATTGCTCGGCATAGGCGATCCACGCTAAGGTGAGCTGCCTGAGATTGCTCAGACAGACCGTACGGTGGGCTCGTTCTCTGGCGCTGCGCAGCACGGGAACGAGGATGGCCATTAAGAGCGCTATGACAGCGATCACCACCAAAAGCTCGATTAGTGTAAAGGCTTTTGCTCTGTGCATTATAACTCACCTTCTCTCAAAGAAGATTTTTCAAACCGGCATCTCAGCAATAGCCTATTTATCCACTCTTAAGCTGTTATCTTCCAACCAATAGAAGGCATTAAGAAGCAGACTGTGCTTTCTTGGCCGATTCAGCGAGTTTTTCATGTTGAATGTTTACCTCTATTAATAAGTTCAATGAAATGGCCAAACTTGACGTTATTTCTTGGTTTTTTTGTGTTTTTTTCTGATTTTTGTTAAATTTAGCTGAAATCTGCATCAGAACACTTTTCATTTGCTTATGACAGTTTTATGTACAGGTTGCCTCGATGGCCGGCATCCAACCACAGATATGCCCGTTTTTTCTCGCTCGAAGTGGATAGTCTGAGTATATTAGTGTAATGAGAATTATTGCCGGCACAAAAAAAGGAATGGTGTTGCTCAGCCCCAAGACGCAGAGTTCCCGGCCGATTACCGACCGGGTCAAGGAGTCGCTTTTCAGTGTCCTTTACAAGTACGATTTGCCGGGCGGTGCGATAGTTGCGGATTTGTTCTGCGGCGTCGGTTCTCTGGGGCTGGAGGCATTGAGCAGGGGGGCGGAATTTGTGACTTTTGTCGAAAAAGACCCGAAGGTTATTGCAGTACTTAAACAGAATATTGAAAAAGCCGGCTTTGTCGAAGAATCGGCGGTCCTGAGAACTAATGCCTTCAAGGCCGGAGCTCCTGTCAGCGACGGTGGAGAGAAGTACGATCTTATTTTTGTTGACCCGCCTTATGCGGCGGCAAAAAGTGCGAGGGCCGGCTCTGCTTTGAGCGGCTTGCTGGATGTATTGAATGAGCAAGTAACGGCAGGTGGAATTGTCGTAGTAAGGACCAGCGGCAATGTGACTCTTTTGGAAGAATACGGACAGTTTCAAATCGTCGAGCGGCGACAATGGGGCACGATGGCGGTAACTATACTTAGTAAAAGCAAAACGGAGAGTGGATAAACAAAAAGTCGTTAATATTTAGCCGGCGGTTTCACCGCCGGTTTATGGAATACAATATACACAATACGAGACCTGTCCTGAGCAGGGTCGAAGGATACGAAACAAATGACGAACAAACAGGCAGCAATCAAAGTCATAAAGCGTTTGCAGCGGAGTGGATTTCAAGCCCTGCTGGCCGGCGGCTGCGTGCGCGATATGCTGCTCCGACGACGCGCCAAGGACCATGATGTCGCAACGGATGCGCAGCCTAAGGATGTGATAAGATTATTCAAGCGCACGTTGAAGGTCGGAGCAAAGTTCGGCGTGGTAATTGTCCTGATCGAAGGCCAGCAGGTGGAAGTCGCCACGTTCAGGACCGAGACCGGCTATGCCGACGGCAGGCACCCCGGCTCGGTCGAATTTACCACTGCCGCGGAAGATGCCGGCCGGCGTGACTTTACCATCAACGGCATGTTTTACGATCCTTTGAAAAAAGAAGTGATTGATTACGTCGATGGACAGGCAGACCTCAAGAGCGGGATCGTGCGGACTATCGGCAGGCCTTCTGA
>Ga0307379_10004733_pt1 | contig 19277 bp, 19 predicted proteins | sample UN2MG_FD_202237 | JGI IMG/M metagenome (GOLD analysis project Ga0307379, IMG submission 202237) | Soil microbial communities from Risofladan, Vaasa, Finland - UN-2 | ecosystem: Environmental > Terrestrial > Soil > Coastal area > Acid sulfate soil | place: Finland: Risofladan, Vaasa | collected... | reverse complement strand
GAATCCCCAAGGCTGCAAACTATTGCAAGGTTCCGAAGCCAGAAACCCGAAACCTTGCAATCTCGATTACTTCACCACACCGGAAAACCATGACAGATCAGCCGGTTGGGCGTTGTTCACGGGGAACGGTTTCCCCTGACAACGCCCCGACGACGCTTCATTCCTCAGGCACGCCCGCAATCTTCAGCCCTGCCCCATCAGCCCTGTAGTGGCGGTTGATGAATATCAGTACAGATGTGAGAGCCTCGCTCGCCGCGGAGTTCTCAATCGGTCCCGCATGCAAGCCGCGCATGCCGATCGCTTCGACCAGGCCGATAACCGTCTCCCGAGCTGCCGGGTCGTTCCCACAGACGAGGACATCGTTGTCCAGCGAATGTTCCAAGTCGGCAAGATGTGCAGCAGCGACGGTCTGGAAGGCCGACACGACTCGAACATCTGGTCCAAGAACATCCTGTGCGGCCTTCGCTGCGGACCCTTCGGGCGGAAGTTGTACCCGGCTCACTTTCGGCGGCAACAATGGTACCGTGCAATCGATCACAATCTTGCCGCGAACGAATTCTGCTATTTCGGTCACAGTGGCTTGGTGTTGCGCATAAGGGATTGCGAGAACAACGATCTCAGCCGACGCCGCATCGACGTTCAGTCCGCCGGTTACGTCACTTGCACCCAATTCCTCGCGTAGAGCCGTCGCCCTTGCTCGCGCACGGTCGGCAGAACGCGAACCAACAATGATCGAATGTCCAGCCTTGGCCCAACGACGGGCTAGCCCAGTTCCGAGTGAACCGGTCCCACCGATGATCCCAAGAGTATGCCGTAAGGCGTTCATCTTGATGTTCTGCTCAATCGTGATCGAGCGTTGTCAAAGTCAAAGTGGGTCGTCCAATTGCTGGGGGGCGATCATGCGCGCGCACCTTCTCAAGATCGCACGCGAGCATGCCGTCGAACGCCGCGACTGTCCTGCTCGACCTCGCCGTTGAAACCGAGATCGGTCGACATGTCATTGCCGGATTGCGCAATCACGGGTGCGACCTTTTGGATAAACTCATCGGTCATTCGATATGTGGGCGCCCACATACCAACCGACATACGCACCACGCCGACATGGTCGTGAATGGGTGTCGCGACCGCGGTCATGTCGTTGCGGATCTCTCCTTTTGAGATCGCGTAACCACGTTCGCGTGTACGCTCGAGTTCGGCTCGGAGCAACTTGGCGTCCGTGATCGACGCGTCGGTAAATGATCTGAGGTCGTGTTCCAGAAGTGAATCGAGTAGATCGCGATTGTGAGCAATTATCGCTTTGCCCATCGCGGTGCAATGCGAGGGCAAACGGCTGCCAATCGCGGCGACAGCACGAATCGGCTGGCTGCTGTCCGCGCGTTCTATGTAAACAACATTTGTCGGATCTTCAGGCGCAATCATTGCCACAACAGCGGTTTCGTTCAGCTTGTCGACCAGCCGTCGAAGGTGGGGGCGCAAGACTTCGGAGAGCTCGCGGTAGTTCACAGCGACGCAGCCGAGCTCCCAGAGCCGAATTCCCAAGCGGTACCGTCTTGTTTCTGGATTTTGCGCGACCCACCCACGCAGCTTCAATGACTTCAGTATGTGATGGACGGTTGGCTGCGGAATATCCAGCTCACGGCTGAGTTCAGTGATCGACCGCTCACGGTCGATGAGTGTGAAGGCCTCGAGGACGTCGATGCCTTTTCTGATCGTGGACATCATGGTCTGTTGTCCTCGTTTGCCGGCGCGGTTAGCCCAGTGCCGCAGGTCGAAAAGCTGTCGTTCATGTTTGAAGTCCCGGCTGGCTACAGGAGGATGCGCATATGCCCGACGAGCCAATCTCGGGCCGACCGGGTGGGCTTGGTCGGGTGTAGAGCGTGGTCCGCTGGACCGCCGAGCGTCCGAGCGAACGGGCGATCGCCGCAAACTGCACCGGTGTCACATTCTGACCATGGACGCCGCCTGCAGCGCGGGTGATGGATTCGTTCATCAGCGTTCCGCCAAAATCATTTGCACCCGAACGAAGACATATGGCGGCTCCTTCAAGACCCAGTTTCGGCCAGGAAACCTGGATATTCGCTAGTACGGGGTGGAACGAGAGGCGGGCGACTGCGTGCATCAGAACGGCCTCTCTGAAGGTCGGGCCGCGGCGCGATTTCCCAGCCAAATAGATAGGTGCATCACGGGCGACGAAGGGCAACGGGACGAATTCAGTCAATCCTCCGGTCTCGCATTGCAGCTCCCGTATCGAGGTCAAATGGGTTGCCCAATCCGCTGGGCCGTCCACGTGGCCGAACATGATCGTCGACGTCGTCGGCAGGCCTGAAACGTGAGCGGCTCGGATAACACTCATCCAGTCCTGTGCCGACAGCTTGTCAGGACAAATGACATTGCGCACCTCATCGACCAGTATCTCCGCGGCAGTGCCGGGCAGCGAGCCCAGCCCCGCGGCCTTCAGCCTGTCGAGGAATCTGGAAACCGGCAGTCCCAGCGTGTCTGCACCGTGAGTGATCTCGAGCGGCGAAAAGGCGTGAATATGAATGCCGGGCGCGGCAGCCGCGACGGTTCGACAGATTTCAAGGTAGGTCGAGCCATCGTAATTCGGATGAATACCGCCCTGCAGGCAGACTTCGGTTGCGCCTTGTGCCTGTGCCTCCGCAGCGCGCCTGGCAATCTCGTCGAAGTCGAGCCGATAAGGATCGTCGCGACCGGAGCGGCCGATCCGACCCTTGGAGAAGGCGCAGAACATGCAGTGATAGGTACAGATGTTCGTGTAGTTGATGTTTCGATTGATGACATAGCCGATCGTCGGACCGACCGTCCGATCCCGCAGCGAATCGGCAGCCGCCACGATTGCCCCCACTTCGCCTCCGCGCGCTCGGAACAACCGGACGATGTCATTGTGGGTCAGCGGTCCACCGGATTCAGCTCGCGCGAGAATACGATCAATGCTCGCAACGGACCGACGCCGGCACCTCACAATTGGCGAATGGTGAGCAATGTCTGGTATTACCGCCGCCTCACCGGGTGTCCAGCCATCGGTTCGCGCCAGCCCGTCGGCATCAATTGCGCTGCGAAGTCTCGGCCTAAGCGACGGGTCCACCCAACGATCGGCGGCGAGTGCGTATGTCGGATAGATCGCGAGCCGTTCGGTAAGCACCTTGTGGGAAGCGGCAGTCTTGGCGGCAAGGGCGTCGAGGTGCGGCCACGGCGCCTCAGGATTCACGAAATCTGGGGTAACTGGTGATACGCCGCCCCAGTCATTTATCCCTGCGGCCATTTGTGAACCAAGGCCGTCGGGCATCAGGTTTGGAGGTGTCTGGATGTTCATCGCCGGGCCAAACAGCAAGCGGGTCGCTGCAATGGTCCAAAGTAATTCATCGATGGGAGGCTCAGGCGCCGCCGCCATCTTCGTTCCGGCCTTTGCGCGAAATGGCTGCAGGATGATCTCCTGGATGTGTCCAAACCGATCATCGAGTTCGCGAAGGGCTAACAAGGTGTCGATACGCTCTTGCCGCGTTTCGCCGATCCCTATCAGCAGCCCGGAGGTAAATGGCACGGCCTGCTCGCCCGCCGCTTCGATGCAGCGCAAGCGCGCCTGCGGCGCCTTGTCCGGCGATCCGTGGTGCGGGCCACCAGCCTTGCATAGCCGCTCCGATACACTCTCGAGCATCAGCCCCTGCGAGACCGAGACACCGCGAAGATCAGTGATTTCAATTTTCGTCATGACCCCTGCGTTTATGTGGGGAAAGAGACCGGTCTCGCGAAAGACCAGCTCGGCCATGGTCGCCAGGTATCCGATGGTGCTGTCGTGGCCGAGGCGTTTCAAAGCGTCATGCGCTGCTCGATACCTAAGTTCCGGTTTGTCGCCCAGAGTGAACAGCGCTTCCTTGCAACCGGCGGCCGCGCCGGCCCGCGCGGCCGCAAGCACATCATCGGGGGTCATGAACATTCGCGAGGCGACACGGGGCCGGCGCGCGAAGGTGCAATAGTGGCAGACGTCACGGCAGAAGTGCGTCAGTGGAATAAATACTTTCTTGGAGACCGACACGACGTCACCGTGTCCCACGTCGCGCAAATGGGCTGCCTGCGCCATCATGCCGGTTAGCTCCGCATCGACCAGGTCGCGCGCGCGATCTGCCGATAGCCGGTCGATTGAAGCGTCTGTGAAACTGAGGATCGTCATTTCATTCCATTCGCCATCGAGACCGCTTTCAAATAAGTGTGGGTAACTGCGCCGGTCCCGGAGATCGCTCGGCAAATCCAGAATGACGCAAGAGCCAGCGACGCGTCCGACAATTGTTAGGAGACGCCAATAATTCGGCTAAGTCATCGGCAAGATCGATATCCAACCCGAGCCGCGGCCGGACCAGGATCTGCGCATGAATACCGGCGTCTGACGCCTGCTTAAGGTGGGCCGCGAGGCTGGGGCCCCCAAATTGAAAGTCGACCAAAGTTGGCGGCGAAGCGGCAAGACAGTTTGTGCCGAGCCCACTCCGCGACGGCACCAGGGTCAGACCGCGCCGGTCGGCGAGCGTCGCAACCACGGCTCTAATGTCAGCGGGCTGAACCAATGGTAGGTCGCTTGGCAAGGTCAAGATGCTCTCAACGCCCTCGGATGCAAGGCGCCGTACCGCCATCGAGACGGCTGCATTCTGCCCACGCGCCTGACCTTCCGCGATCACCCGAGCGCCCGAGCTCTTAGAGATGCGCCGGATCGTTTGATCGGCGGTCACCACCACCGCGCCCTCGAGCTCGCGCGTCGCGGATAGGACGCTCAACGTGTGTTCAAACATTGTCCGGGCGAGCCCGCGACGTGCCGGCGCATCCAGCACGCCGACTAGCCTTTGCTTTGAAGTTGCCAGGGGCTTGACTGCAAGAACGGCCCACATCAGGAAACTTTCTCCCTTGGCGTGGCGTTGAGCAGGCTTTGCTCTAGGACCTCTTCTTGCCCGGTCACGAAACGCGCCCTCCGCCTTTCTCTCTGCGGCGCAACCGATCGCGTATGAACGGGTAGGTCAGCGCTGCCACCGAAAGCAAAAGAAGAACGAGGCTGATGGGGCGCTCGTAAAAGACCGTCCAACTGCCATGCACAATGAGGGTGCGGCGAATATTGTCTTCAAGCAGCGGCCCTAAAACCAGCCCGAAAACCACCGGCGCGACAGGCATTCGCACCTGGTACATCAGATAGCCGACGACGCCGGAGCCAATCATCACGAGCACGTCGAACGTTGAATTGCGGACCGCGTACGAGCCGATAACGCAAAAAACACTGATCGCTGTGATGAGAAGATTTTTCGGCGCATGGAGGATGCGGGCGAACAGGCGAGCGCCAGCCAGCGCGAAAATCGTGGTGAATACAATGGCGAGCAGCAGAGCCACATAGACCGCCGCAACAAACTCGACATTCTTTTCAAACAGCGCCGGACCTGGTCGAAGCCCGTGGATCAGGAGAGCACCGATCATCACGGCGGTCATCGAATCGCCCGGTATTCCCAGTGTCATCATCGGAATCAGCGCCCCACCGACACAGGCGTTGTTAGACGCTTCCGGGGCCACGATGCCTTCAGGTATGCCGGTTCCGTAGCGTTCCGGATGCTTCGACATGCGTTTTTCCTGGGCGTATGCGACAGCCACGCCGATGGCCGAACCCGCCGCTGGGATTGCCCCAACGAGCGCTCCTATGAGCGATCCCCGCAGGGCCATCGGCCAGAGGCGCCTGAGCTCACTGAACGGCGGCATAATCCGCTTAATCTTCGTGATGACCGTGAGAGGCGGTGCGCCACCCTCGATGTTCCTAAGAACCTCCGCCATGCCAAAAATGCCCACCGCGACGGGTACGATCGACAGACCCCCTTGAAGGCTGAAGTTCCCGAAGTCGAACCTGGAAACGTCGGTGATCGCATCGCGACCGACGGTTGCCAGCAGCAGCCCCAAAATGCCCCCAATAATTGCCTTGAAAGTCGAACCCGGCGCCGCGTAAGCGAGCATTGTCAGTCCGAAGATGGTAACGGCGGCGTATTCCGGACTTTGAATGTGAAGGGCGGCCGCCGCGACAAGGGGAGCGATGGTCACGAGTAGCAACCAGCCCACGATGCCGCCAAATGCAGAGGAAAACGCCGCATATGTGAGCGCCTCGCCGGCCCTGCCCTTCTTTGCCATCGGATAGCCATCGAGCTGGGTGACGATCGCACCAGGCGTCCCTGGTATGTTGATCAGGATCGCGGAGATCGAGCCCCCGAACACGCTGGCCGAGAACACGCCCAACAAAAACATCATCGCGCGGTTGGGATCCATTGCAAACGACAACGGGAGCAAGACCGCCAGCGACATCGTCGAGCTGATGCCTGGCAAGGCGCCAAGCACGATGCCGAGCAGGACGCCGACCGCACTCAGCGCAATCGCATATGGATCGGAAGCGACGGAAACCAGCCCATTAAGGATCTCCATCCACATTGGGTCAGGCTTCCGACTTCACGGCAGAGGAACGCCGATGAATTCAACGAACAGCAAGTACACCGCAGCAACAATCCCCGCCGCTTGCGCGGCGTAAATCAGCGCCGATGGGACTGTGATGTTTCGGCGGTCGGCAATGCCGATGACCACGATCCAGATTGCGGTGAAGATAGCCGTCGACGGAATAAACCCGAGAAAGTTCGAGCCGGCGACGTAAGCCAGCAAGCTCGCAATCAGAAGCCCTGGCAGACCGAACGAGCGCCACAGCGGCATCTCGCGCGCCTTGGACGAACTGTCTGAAGTTCGGCGAAACCGCCGAATGGCAATAACGCCGAGGATCAGTGCCGACGCCACGAGCGCGAACAGAAGAACCTTCGGTAAGAATCCTGGACCAGGGTCACGCCCGTAGTCGAGTGCGCTGGTCGCCTCGTTTGTGGATAGGCTCCAATAGCCGAGCGCAGCGACTGCAAGCAGCACGACCACCAACGCCAAGTCGCCACGCGCGGTTCGGGCATCTTGGTTTTCGGAGTTCATCGCAGCGCAATGCTTCCATTGTGCCAGGACCGGCCGGGGGCGCCGCGCTTGGCTCCCCCGGCCGCATCGTCCCGCAGTTTCGCGAACCGAAAGCGTTCCTACTTCTTGCGCGTCTTCACCAGGCCCGCACCCAGCAGCACCGGATAGAGAGCCTTGTCGTCAGCAATCATGCGTGCCTGAGCGTCGCTGGTACCCATCGGCGTGACGTTGAATCCGGCCTTGCGAGCGCGGGCTTGGAAATCTTTGCTGTTGAGCGTTTCAAGCAGCTTCGATTCTAGGAACTTAAGCCGGTCGGCCGGCATGCCCTTGGGCGCGACCAACATGCGCCAGATCCCGAACACGACATCGACGCCCTGTTCTTTGAACGTCGGAACGCCAGGCGCGAGGAAATGCCGTGTCTGTCCAGCCACGCCAAGTATACGGAGCTTGCCGGATTTGTGATGCTCGATCACATCGGGAATGTTCACTGTAGATGTCTGAACCTCGCCGGCGAGCATGGCAGCGACCGTCGGCGCAAACCCCTTGTAGGGTACCCGGGTGACCTTCACGCCTGTCGTTTTCTCGATAATCGCGATCGCGATGTAGGACACCCCACCCGGTGTGTCGTTGCCGTTTTTGATAGCGCCCGGCTTCGCCTTTGCCGCCCGAACGAAGTCTGCCACGGTCTTAAACCCGGTGTCGGCGCGTGCCGAAAGCGCGGACGGCTCGCTCCCGAAGAAGACAACTGGCTGCAGGTCACTGATGACATTCGCGGCGGGGTTCAGATACTGCCGCGAAATGACGCCCGAGCCGACCATCCCGATCGTGTAGCCGTCCGGTTTGGCGGTCGCCATTGCGCGGGTTCCAAGCGCGCCGCCAGCGCCTGGTTTGTTCACCACGATGACCGATACACCCATCCGCTTGCCTGCAGCTTCCGCCACAAGGCGCATCGCGGTGTCGCTCCCGCCGCCCGCCGACCAGGGAACAATGAGCTGTATCGTTTTGCTCGGATATTTCTCTGCGTGCGCCGAGCCGGTCGATCCAAGGGCCAGTAGCGCAACCGCTGCTACCGACAACGCCGCTCGGCTGAGCATCTTCGCGTTCCGTTTCATTCCATCTCTCCTCGCTAAGTGACATGGGCGCATTTTCGCCTTCTCAATCATTTCCCCGTGACCCCGCGCACAACGTCGAGCGCGAGGTCCTGGGCCTGCTTGGTCCCGACAATGAGCAGCACCAATTCATCGAGCCCCGCCTCCGCGAAGGCACGGATGCCCTTCGCACAGTCTTCAGGCGTGCCGCTGATGGCGAACGCTTTCGCCGCTTCGTCCGGAACCAGCCCCGAAGCGGTTTCAAAGTCACGTTCGGCGATCGCTGCTATGATTTTCTCGTGTTCGATTGCGATGCCGGAACGCACGATATTGTCCCGCAGTGCCTCGTTGCGCATGAGGAACGCGATCTTCTCGCGCACGGCGTCGTAGGCCGCGCCGCGTTCTTTGGCGACGGAGAAAAACACGTACCCGGCCTTGTCAATCTCGGACATATCCCTGCCGGCTTCCGCCGCACCGGCTGCGCAGAATTCAAGCGAATGCGCCACGAAGTCGACGGAGAGGCCAGCCGACAGCACGACGCCGTCGGCGATCCGTCCGGCCTGGGCGAGCATTTTCTCGCGCATGGCGGCGATATAGATCGGAATTGGCTTGGGTGGGCGAAACCCCATGCGCGCGCCGGCGAGCGGATAAAGCATATCGCCGTCACGCCGGACCGCTTCGCCCGACCACAACGCGCGGAGGCTTTCGATATATTCCTTGACCACCCTCAGGGGTTTGTTCGGCGTGATGCCCGATTCGCCAAGAAAAAGCGGGTTACCCACACCGACCGCAACGGCAACGCGTCCGGGGGCAGCTTCGGCCATGGTTGCCAGCGTCATCGCGGTCGGCGTCGGATGCCACATGTAAGGGCTTACCGCGGTCGGAACCACGATCGCCTCCTCGGTGGCCATCAGAAAGCCCATCGAGGACACAAGCGCATCACGGTAGCCGAGGTGTTCGGCCATCCACAAGCTAGACGCGCCCGCGGCCACGGCGCGGCGTGCTAGATCGATCGACTCATCGTATGTGATGAAACCGTCGAAGCTCACACCCAGACGTGTGCTCATAGCCCCTTTCCTTGCGGCGTATCCGAGAACCGCCGGTCAACCGATCGAGTAGGTCTCAATCTTCTTGTCGTCGAGCTCGATGCCGAGCCCCGGCCGATCCGGCACGATCACGCAGCCGTCCTTATATTCGAACGGCTCCGTTATGATGTCATCGAGATAGAAATGCCCGGCGACCTTGGTGCGTTCGATTTCCGCAGTCGATGTTATGGGGACCGTTCCGGGCAACTCAACGATTGCGGACGACGCTGCGAGGTGAAAGTTGGCTGCATTGCCAACTCCCATCTCCGCCGAGCCGTTTACGTCGCACAACAGCCCACCGGTCTCTGCAACGGCAAGCAGCTTTTTCGCCTTCATCAGGCCCCCGGCCTTCGTGTAGTAGCACGAGATCATCTCCGCCGCCGAAGCCCGGATGAGGCGCAGCACATCATGCGCATTCCACGCGCTCTCGTCGGCCATGATCGGCACGTCGGTGCCTTGAGCCACCCGGGCCATGTTCTCCAGCCCTTCGACGGGCTGTTCCATGAAGTAGATGTTGAAGTCCTGCATGATGCGGGTGATCCGCAGCGCCTCTTTCCACGTGCGGTAGCCCTGGTTTGCGTCGACCCTGATTTTCACCTTGTCGCCAACTGCCTTGCGGAGCTTGCGGACCAGTTCGACATCGCGTTCGGCGTCCAGGCCGACCTTGGCCTTGAGCGTGGTGACCCCTTCATCTACCACCTGAAGGGCTTCGGTCACAGCGGCGTCCACTTCCATGAGGCCGAGGCTGTGCGCCACGGTGACCTTCTCGCGGTAAAGCCCGCCCAGCAGCTGATAGACCGGCAAGCCCGACAGCTTGCCAACCACATCGTGCATGGCGACATCGAGCGCGGCCTTGGCGTAGGGATAGCCCTTCACGAACTTATCCATCTTCGCGTGTATGTGCTCGATCCGCCGGACGTCCTCGCCCTCGATGAGGGGGAAAAGATAATCGTGGATCACGATGCGCGTGGTTTCCGGCGCCTCGCCGTATCGGCTGCCATACTCGCCGCCCCAATCTTTAAGCACCTGGGCCTCGCCGAGCCCGTAGGTTCCGTCCTCAACGTAGAGCTTCAGCACCACGTATCCCTGACCGACCGTGGCATAGTTGCCGGCCCAGGTGTGGTGGCGGCGCTGGGGCAGCCCGATCTTGAACGTCTCGACCTTGGTGATTTTCATGAGCTTTTCCTTAGTCTGCGAGTACGCCGGACCCGCCGCTAGAGCGCGATTAGCTGATCGTTCGGCACGATGTCACCGGTCAGCCGCTCATGGCCGTCGCCGGTGATCACGTACATGTCCTCCACGTGGAAGCCCATGCGACCCGGCATCATGTAAAGCGGCTCCATGGTGTGGGTCATGTTGGCCGCCAGCGCAAAACGCCTGGTATCAGTGAGGTAGGGTTCCTCATGAATGCTGACCCCGATGCCGTGACCGAGGAATTTGAGGGTCGGCTCAATCCCGCCGCCCCTGCAGGCGTCGACGTATGTCTGGTAGAGCTCCGGGACGCCGGTTCCCGGACGCAGCATCGCGCGGCACTTGTCGCGGGCCCCGATGAGGACCGCCCAGATGTCTTTTTGCTCGCTTGTCGGCGCGCCGAGTACGGCCGTGCGTGTCACGTTGGAGCGATAGTTGTCCTGCTCGGCCAGGATCTCGATACGGATGACGTCGTCGCGCTCGATGACTTTGGTGGTCGGCTTACAGTTGGTTATGCCGCTGCGCTCGCCGGAGCCGACCTGGTAGATGACGCTGTCGGCGCCGGCCTTGAGCGTCAGATCGACGATGCGGCGGCCAACGTCCTTTTCGCTCATGCCGGGTTGAACCATGCCCAGGACTTCGGCCATCACCTGCTCGGTCAACACACCGACCTGGCGTACACGCTCAATCTCGTCATCGGTCTTCAGCATGCGTGCCTTCGCATAGAAATCGCGACACTCTTCGAACCGGGCTTGGGGCAAGCGCTCGACGAGGCGGATGTAGTCTTGTGCCGGCATGTAATCGAGCTCGATGGCGATGCGCCCCTGCGAGACACCGGCCTCGGCCAGCAGGTCCGCCAGCACGTCCGCCGGGTCTTCGGTGAACTGGTTGTAAGCACGAAGGCGTTTGAAGCGGGAGCGCTCTTGCGCTAGCGCTTCTTCGACGTTGACCACGATCTGCGCTGCGAAGTCTTCGCCCGCGATAATCGTGATCGTCCGGCGGAAGCGGTTGAGGGCGTGGCTAGGAACGAGAAAGCCCGCCGTATAGGTGACGTTGTCGGTCGAGAGCGCGACGAGCGCATCCAGGCCCTCCGCGCGCATCGATGTCCTCAACCGACTGATGACGTCATGCTCCATCGACCGCTCCCTTCGTGCGGGCTCAGTTGACCGCAAACAGCGACGACACGTCGGTGACGTCCGAAAGCAGCTCACAGCCGGATTCGGTCACCGTGACCATATCCTTGCACTGCAAACCGAAACGCCCCGGCGCGTAGACAAGTGGCTCGATCCCCAAAACCATTCCCGCCTCAAGTTCCGAGCTGTCATCGGGCCCCAAATAAGGCTCCTCATGCAGAAAAACGCCAATGCCATGTCCGACGAAACTGATCGGCGCAAAGCCCAGTTCCTCGAACTTCCCAAGGAACTTGGCGTAGACCTCCCGACACGCGACGCCTGGTTTAATCGCCTCCATGACGATGTCGCGGCACGCGGTCAGGTTGGTCCAGATGCGATCGGCCTCGGCAAAGGACTGCCCGACCACCGCCGTGCGGCAGATGCCAGCGTGGTAGCCCTTCTGCATCCCGAAGATCTCGAGGCGGATCAGATCGCCGCGCTCAAGCTTGCGCATGGTCGGCCCGACATTGGGATATTGGCTGCGCTCGCCGGTTGCCACGATCATCAGGCGAAACTGATCTGCTCCCAGTCGGTAAATTGCCGCCGTCAAGGCGCCGGCCAGGTCCATCTCCGTGCTGCCTTCCGAGACGCTCTCCAATGCGGTCTTGAGCGCCTGGTCGGTCAACCGGCTTAGCTTCCTCAGCAATGTGATCTCGCGGGGCGTCTTTCGCTGGCGCATTTTATTGAACTGCCCCTGCGCGGGCTCCCATCGCACTGACGGGAGCAGGCTCTTGAGACGGTCCATGTCGCGTGCCGGCAAGTAGTCAGTTTCGATGCCGATCTGCCCCGAGGCGAGGCCGCAGTCCTTGATCAGGTCGGCGAGGACCGGCATGGCATCGTCGTCGAATTCGCGCCAGACCCGCACCTCTGTATCGCCGATGTTGTCGCGGACCGTGGTTTCTTCCATATCAACGGAAAGAGCGCTTGTTCCCCCGTCGCGATCGGTGATTAACGCCGTATGACGCCAGCGAAAGATCGACGGCGAGGGGACCACGAAGCCGGAGACATAGGTGAAGTTCTCCGGTGAGATCGCGATCATCGCATCCCAGCCACACTCGGACAGCGCCGACATTTGCTTTTCGACGACGTCGCGGTTCATACGCAAACTCCTATGCGGGGTGCGTGCAAGCCTGTCATCGTGTCGCTCCGCCCTGCTCGAGGAATTGCGGTAGGTCCGGAGCTGCGATACCGTCGAGCCCCATCTTGCCCAACGTCAACCCGTGGCCAGCGTAATCGACGCCCGCGGCGATCGAGCCCAAATGAACCAGCGCCTCCATGGCCGGGGCGGCAACGCCGACCAGTCGTCCCAATGCCGACATCGGAACCAAACCGTAGCCAATGTCCTCGTGCATGTAGCGGTGGTCGAGGCTAGGTGGGGACTTGATTGTTTTGTTCGGCTCGCTCTCTTCGCAGGCCCGCGCGACCGAGCCGCTCTTGGCCGCCGCTTCGGTCGTAAGACCAGCCTTGAAGAAGGTTTCCAGGAAAGGTGCGGCGGGAACCGAGAGGGCCTCCGCGATCGTAAGGCGTTCGGCGTCGACCTCCGAGACCACGCGACCGACACCATCGGTAATGCCTTCACGATAGAACAGGAATCCTCCATCGGTGCGTTGGATCCAGCCGGTATTGAGCACCATACCTGGGGGGTGAAAAACGGCATTCATGTTGGCAAGCGCCGTCTCCAGCACGCTCGAGGCGGGCCGTATCTCCGGGTAGAGGGGTGCGACCAAGTCGGTGAGCTCACCCAGGTGCTTGCCGGGGAACGCTGCGAATTTCAGGTTCTTGGTATAGCTGTAGATGCCGACCGTTGCCGGCCCTTCCATCCGGCAGATATATGTCAGGGTCACCGATTCGCAGCAGCGGATCTCCTTGTCATAGCCGGCGCGCCGTACCTCGTTGACGAAGTGCAAACCGCCGCCGGTATGTCCTGGGTTGAGGAAAACCGGCAATTCAGGGGTGAGGAGCGGTGCCAACGCTTTGGCGTAGAATTCATGCGCGACCGACGGCACGACCAGCATAATGAGATCGGCGCCATCGACGGCCTCGGCCACATCGGTCGTGGTCCGATCAAACGGCACCAACTCATTGTGCACGCCGCGCGCTTCGATCCCCCCGCGATCGTGAATGGGCGCCAATCGCTCTTCGTTGCGGGCATGCAGCCGCACGTCGAACCCGCGTTTGGTGAGATCTGCCGCGGCCGCGTATCCCCCGTGCCCCGCGCCCAGTACCGCGATGGTCTTGCCTGCCATCGAGCCGCTGTCCCTCCTCCGAAGACCTTCGCCAAACGACCTGCAGCGCATGACCAGGGTCCAAATTCACCTTCGATCGTATGATGCAAATTATTTCATTATTTGAAATCGTATTCGGTATGCTTGAAAGCATGCGCGAGGCCCCGTCTCGTTGTCAAGCGCCCGTCGCGATCAATCGCACGCCAATCGCGATTGCCGAAGCGACGACGCGCGGGCTTGACCTGCTGAAGACGCGCCGCGATGTTTGGATGGCCGTCCGGTTCTCCGGCATCACCGACAACACGATCGATAGTATGTGAGCGGAAACACGCCTGCCCCGGGGGAACTAGTTTCGTGAACGACATCGGATCAGAACTCGGCGGCCCTGCGCGCCCCCAAGACGCTGGAGATGTTCGGCTCGTCGGATTGACGGGCGTGCCGATGGTCATGGCGGGTGACGATATCGCGACGATAATCTTTGGCGCGCTCAAGTCATCCGGGGATCAGCTTCAGGACGGTGACGTGGTGGTGATCGCACAGAAGATCATATCAAAGGCCGAAGATCGCTTCGTTGACTTATCAGGCGTCGAAACATCACAAGCGGCAACCGCACTCGCCCGCAAGACCGGAAAAGACCCAAGGCTTGTGGAGTTAATCCTCCGCGAATCGGTCGAGGTCGTCGCCGCTCGCGAGGACGTGCTGATCGTGGCCCATCGACTGGGTTTCGTGCTGGCCAATGCGGGCATCGACCACTCGAATGTGAGCGGAAAACCAGGGCACGTGCTTTTGCTACCCGTCGATCCGGACAAGACGGCCGCCGGCATACGCTCAAAACTGCACCGGTTGTGTGGCGCCGACATCGCCGTCATCATAAATGACAGCATCGGCCGCGCCTGGAGAAACGGATCAATTGGCATGGCCATTGGTGCGAGCGGACTGCCGGCGCTGCTTGATCTGAGGGGACGCCGCGATCTAGACGGCCGTGTGCTCGAAGTGACCGAAGTGGGCCTTGCCGACGAGATTGCTTCGGCGGCATCGCTGGTGATGGGTCAAGCAAACGAAGGCCGGCCAATCGTCATTGTACGCGGGCTTGGCCTGCCGCGCGGCGAGGGCGCCGCCGCAGATCTCCTCCGGCCCAAGCACCGCGACCTCTTCCGGTAACCCCGAATGGATCTGCACCACGCGCCCCTTAGAAGTCACCGGTATCGGGCACCCCGCGAGTGCCGGTCAACCCACCGGCCTCGGGCATGATCCTCGTCCTGACCGGCGGGGTCGGCGGCGCGAAGCTTGTCCTCGGATTGGCGCGGCGTCTCGAACCTGGCTCCCTCACAGTTGTCGTCAACACGGGCGATGATTTTGATCATCTTGGGCTTCGGATCTGTCCCGACCTCGATACGGTCATGTACACGCTGGCCGGGCTGGCAAACCCGGAGACAGGCTGGGGACTTTCCGGCGACAGCTGGGGGTTCATGGAGGCGCTCCAGCGCCTCGGCGGGGATGACTGGTTCCGCCTCGGCGATCGCGATTTGGCGACCCATGTTGAACGAACGCACCGGTTACGCCGCGGCGAGGCGCTCTCGGCGATCACGGCTGGGTTCTGCGCAAGCCTGGACGTTACACACACGGTCGTACCAATGAGCGACGATCCGGTCCGCACCATGGTCCGGTCCTCGGGCCGAAGGATCGACTTCCAGGACTACCTGGTTCGCCTCCGAGCAGAGCCTGTGGTTGAGGGCTTTGACTATGAGGGCATTCAACACGCACGGCCATACGAGGGATTCCTCACGGCGCTTCAGGACCCCCAATTGCGGGCGATCATCGTGTGCAACTCCAACCCGTTCGTCAGCATCCTCCCCATCGTCGCGCTGCCGGGGATCCGCGAACGCCTATCGCGGCGGCGTGCCCCTTTGATCGCGGTATCGCCGATTGTCGGCGGCGCCGCCGTGAAGGGCCCCCTCGCCAAAATGCTGGGGGAGCTCGGGCGGGATGCTTCACCGGTCGCAATCGCGGAGATCTATGCGGGACTTCTCGACGGCATGGTCATCGACCGGACGGATGACGGCCTGCGGGAGGCGATCGCCGCCCTGGACGTTCAGCCATTCATCGCCGAAACCATCATGACGACCGAGCACGAGAAAATCCGGCTCGCCGACGAGGTTCTCCGAGCCATCGGGACGCTGGGCGGCGACTACGGCTGAGCGGCGCGCTTTTGACATTGATTCCGATCAAGCGTGGTCACGGCCCCGGTGTGAATAGCGCGCAACATAGCTCTTCGGCCCGCCGGATGACCGACTGCCGCGGTTAACGTGTCAATGCCGTCTTAGGTATTCAGCGCGGTGAATCCGATTGTGCGCGTTTTTCCACAATCACCGTTATGCGCAAAACATGGCGAACCGGGTTTGCGTATTTCCCATAGTCACACTACGCGCATCTTCGATCTCGCACGTTACCCCCAGATCAACACGTTTCGATGTCCGCTTTCGGCCGATAGGCAGACATAAAAACCGGGTCGACAATGTCTACTTATCGCCAATCGCGAACTAGTACCTGACCCAGGATGTGTCCGTTTTGACGCCATATGGAAAAGTTCGCATGCCATCAGTAAGTAATTCGCCGCCGGAAAGGATAGTCGGTTGCAGGTAACGCCTAATTGTTGGAACTCGGGAACAGGCCTTTGACAAGAAATGCGACCATGCCAATGACACTGGCCGTGGTGCTACCAATGAGCGCGGCCAATACAGCTGGTGGCAGATCGAAGCCAAATAGCTTGAACCCGGCCAATATCAGCAATGCCAATACGGCGGCAGACCAGGCAACCATGAACCAGTAAACGGCCCCAGCAACGGACTGACGAAGCTTGCGCGTGCTTTGGAGATTGAGATTGTTTTCCTTTAGATGCTCGACTTGATGCTGCGCCAGATCGGCGCGAAACTCCTCGTCGATCCGGTCAGGTTTTGTCGGGAGCTGACCCGGCGGCAACCCAATGACATCGGGCGAAATCTTTTGATTGTTATCTGGCATGGCGCTCAACATTTTACTCCTGCGCCAATTGCCGGAAATGTTCGGCTATCTCCGAATCGCTGATAGTAGAATGCCTCTCGGCGTAGACCTTGGACCAGGGTGTTCCATCTTTGTGGGTCAATGCCGAAAGTTGGTAAGCCCGCAACGGTCCGTAGACTTCGACGACCCGATCCAGAATTGTCTGCTCTTCGTCGGTGAACGCTTCAACTGGTTCTTCTTCACGGGCCTCATTAGTCGCTGGATCAACGCAGACGACCTTGAGCGGCGCGGAGATTGGATCACGGCCATAGTGCTTGACCGCATCGTAGAGCGAACGAATGACCGGCCCATACTCCCAGGCCTCAATCTCATTGCGAATCAGAGGGTGGTCCCCGATAGCCAGGCTCCAACCATGGGCGATATAGACGAGCTTGAGGATGTGCATTGGCGTTAGCTCAATGCCGATATCTCGAGCTCGGCGCAGGAGGTAGTTCGCTACAGCAATTGCGCTATGTGCCATCGGAACGATAGATTCTATTTTTGTGGGTTGGCGTATTGTATTCCTGTTTTGTTCTTTTGACGAGTCGTATCATTGGGCGCTCAATACGTGATGCTTTGGACAAACCCGACCAGCGCCTTGTGTGCCGTCGGTGGGGTTAATCACTAACCTGGGCATCGGACGTCGATGGCAACAGACATAGACGTCTATCGATCAGCCAATTACCTGATCAAAGAGTTTGGCAACAACGCTTCTATCTTCGCCACCAGGCGGGCTGCCCTACTGTTTAAGGCAGGCGACGCTTCCGGCCAGCGCACGTGGTTGCGCATCGCCAAGGCCATTGAGGAATTGACCTCAACCGATCGGGGCGACGCGCCGCTCCACTAACGGCATCGGCCCACATTAGTGCCGCACCCCCGCTGGGTGAAATCCCACAATGCTAGACATTTCTGCGATTTCATGGGAATTGTCCCCATGGTCGACTCACTGTTACAGTCCGAGCTTCGCCGCAGGATGGTCGGGTTGGACTTCAATCAGAAGTCCCTCGCCCGCGCGGCCGGACTGAATGAGACGGCGGTCCGCGACATATTGAAGGGCCGCTCGCGTAACCCGCGAATTGACACGCTCGATGCCTTGGCCCGAACTCTCGGCTGCAGCGTCCCGGAGTTGACCGGGCGCCGTGACGCACCCGCGCCACAAGACAAGACCGTCCGTATCGACGTTATCGGCGCCGTCGAAGCGGGCGCCAGGCATCGAAGCCTCGTACGCCCCGTGGACGAGTGGTACCAAATCGATGTGCCGAAGGATCGGAAGTATTTCAACAGGCCACGCTTTGCGCTGGAGGTACGTGGCCGTGCAGCAGAACGCTTCTACAAGCGCGGCGACGTTGTCGTCTGCGTCAAACCGGACGAGCTAAACCGCCAGCTTACCGTCGGTGACAAGCTGGTGATGCAGCTGGCGCATGGTGACACCGAGTTTGAGTTCCTGATCGGCGAGTTCCAGATGGATGACGACGAACAGCCTTGGTATTGGCTTGGGTCGGGCAATGGCGGGCGCATGTCGAAGTCGGGCGCGCCGGGGATCGAGGTCGTCGCCGTTGTCGTCGGCGGCTACAAGCAGGAATAGCGCTCCTAAGCCAAGTCGGGCATCTTGCGCCGAATAAAATCGTCGACATAATCCTCCGTCAAATGCGCGTAGTGTTGCTCAAGCATCCTCGTGTCACTGTGGCCCAACTGCTTTGCAACGACGTTGAGCGGGATGCCCGCCATCACCGCCTGGCTGGCATAGGTATGGCGCATGACTACGGTGTTGACGGGCGGCTTCACCTTTGCTCGCTTGGCGGCGATCCTCAGTCTCGATCCGACTGTGAAGACCTCCCACTGCTTCCTTCCCTTCGGCACAAACACCAGATCGTCAGATTCTTTGTCGGCGCACAGGCGAGCAAAGAACATATGCGCGCGCGGCGTCAGCGACACAGTCCGGGGTCTGAGCTTCTTGGTCTTTTTGATCCGCAGGTGGCTCGTTCGCGGGTCGAACTCCTTGACCTTGAGACGCTGAAGTTCCCCGAGCCGGCATCCGGTGAGCAGAAGACCCTGAACAAGGCGGCCCAGATCAGGATCGCAGAACATGAGCAGGCGCCGGCATTCTTCCGGTGAAAGGTGCCGGTCTCTGGGCACGTTGACACCGCGATACCGCGGTATCCGCCGCCAACCAAAATCGACATCCAGTTTGCCGGTGCAGTAGGCGTAGTCCAGCGCCCGGCAAATCACGTTCAGGACGCGGTTTGCGATGAGCTGCCGTCGCCGGCGCTCGTCAGCCGTCCTCGGCGGCCCCTTCATCCGGTGTCTCGCGCCAAACGCCATTGTCACTCGTACAGTCGTGTCGACGATGTCGGTAATGCATTCATAGAGCTGCGAGCGGGTAATACCAAGTCCCGCTGAATGAGACTCACGTGGGGGATTCCCGGATTGGGTTTTTTCTGATTCAACATGGCAAACGGATGGAGGTTTGCCATGGGTTCTCCGGTTCCACTTCGAGATGATTTCGAC
>Ga0307379_10004731_pt1 | contig 19285 bp, 13 predicted proteins | sample UN2MG_FD_202237 | JGI IMG/M metagenome (GOLD analysis project Ga0307379, IMG submission 202237) | Soil microbial communities from Risofladan, Vaasa, Finland - UN-2 | ecosystem: Environmental > Terrestrial > Soil > Coastal area > Acid sulfate soil | place: Finland: Risofladan, Vaasa | collected... | reverse complement strand
TTAATTTGAAAAAACAAAGCCAAACGCCAGCCTTTGGCCGGAAATCCGAAGCTCGAAATACGAAATCCGAAACGAGTTGAATGGGTGCGATTTGAAAAAACAAAGCCAATTTATTTCGTATTGAGTAACGCGTGATGCGTATTGCGAAAAGGAATTTGAAAAAACAAAGCCAATTTCAGGAATGGCAAATGGACGTAAAAGGATATATCATAAGAGTTTATGGAGATTTGAATATGAGGAACGTTATTTTTCTTGTCGGCCTCATCGCTTTCGTGTCGAATCAGGCTATCGCTGAACAGGTTCCGGACCTCTCCTTCCTGCCCGTAATTGAGCATCCTGCTTATCCTTCCGGGAAAGGGCCAGTTGTAATGGTGGATGAGGCTCATTTCAATTTCCATACGAAGGATGGACGCTACAAGCCGTTTGCAGAATTATTGAGGCGCGACGGGTATATTGTAACATCATTACGATCGACATTTAACGGTAAGTTGTTGAGTGCCGGCCGGATTCTTGTTATTGCCAATGCGTTATCCGAGCGTAACGTAACAGACTGGTCCCTGCCCACCCCTTCGGCTTTTTCAGATGAGGAGATCGCTGCCGTGCGCGAATGGGTCAGAGGTGGAGGTTCGCTCTTATTGATCGCCGACCACATGCCTTTTCCCGGAGCTGCCGCCAGGTTGTCATCGGCCTTCGGTATACGTTTCAATAACGGCTTTGCCTGCGAGACCCGGCAACAGGAGATGATCAGAAAACCTATGGTGTTCAGACGTTCAGATGCATCGCTCGCCAGTCATCCGATCACAGACGGCCGGACGGTCGAGGAAAGAGTTGATTCGGTCGCAACCTTTACCGGGCAGGCCTTTCAGTCGGATGTAGCCGTGCAGCCTTTACTCACTTTTACATCATCCGCTGTTTCTCTTATGCCTGAGACTGCCTGGGAATTTACTTCTGAGACCCCGCGAATTCCCGTTGAAGGATGGTTCCAGGGAGTTGTGATGCGTTTTGGAAAGGGACGTGCGGCTTTTTTCGGAGAAGCGGCGATGTTCACTGCACAAATCTCGGGTTCGGAGAATGAACCGATGGGAATGAACGCGCCGGTTGCGGCCGAAAACTTGCAGTTTCTTCTCAACGTATTTCACTGGCTTTCCGGTCTTTTTGGTGAGCGTTCGGGCCCTGATAAAAAACCCGTTCGGTCTCTCCACAATGCTGCGTTGTTCGGTGACATCGAACAGGTTGAATCACTCATTTCAAGCGGGGCCGATGTCAATGCAAAGGACAAGCTCAACCAGACGCCCCTGCACTGGGCGGTTATTACAGGTCAGACAGATGTGGTCGGGCTGCTGATTGCGAACGGTGCTGACGTGAATGCCGAGAATCTCATGGGCTATCGCCCGTTGACGTTTGCGAAAAACAGAGGCCATCATGAAATCGTGGATTTGTTGTACAAACAAGGCGCTAAAGAATAAGGAATGCTTACATGACCATCAACTATAAGCAATGAGTTACGAGTACCGATGCAAAGTTTACTAAAGAACGTTCAGGCTCTTTGAAAATCAGTTATTTTTCTGGAAAGGCAAAGCAGGTTGTTTGAAGTGAATTGAGTTTTCAAATTTTGGTCTGTCACCCCAGAAATTGTAGGCGCCGAAGTTATAGTTGCCGAGTATTTCATCATTGCGGGTGTGAGACAGATAGATGTAAATCGGCCTCATTCTGCTGAATGCGATGTTTCGGAAGGCGGCGTTTTCGATGTCACCCTTGGCAGGATCAAAAGGGACCCAGCCGTACTCCTGCAGATAAACCTCCGCCCAGTTGTGCTTTGATGAGGCCGGGTCCGCTCCGATTGTATAGCCTGAAGAAACCCTGGCGGGAATGCTCTTTGCCCTGCATATAGCGACGAACAGATCGGAGTACTCGGTACAATCACCTTTTCCGAGCTCCAGGGTCCTGAGGGCACCCTGGTCCTTTTTACCAAGGATGACATACTCCAAATTGTCAATGACAAAGTCATATATGTTTTTTACAATATCTATTTCCGTTTCGCCTTCTATGTCCTCTGCGAGTTCCTGTATCAGGTTATTGTCTTTTTCTATGTGCTTTTCCGACTTTAGAAAATCATCGAGTTGGAGGTCCTCGGGATATTCTATCTGCCGTTTTTTCTTTGCGGTGAGCAGGTCATATCTGAACAATTCGGCTTTGATGTTGATTTCTATATTTGCTTTCCTGTCGGGATTGAGAAAGACAAATTCGGCGTAGCGATTTGCGTTTTCCTTAAAAATCCTTGACGGTTTTGGAGAGTATTTGATGCTGAGGATATTCTGCCGTTCCGGTATGGTCTGCGGAAGCACGACAGTAAAACTTATCTTGTGAGTTTCTCCCGGCACCGAGAAATTATAAGACAGGTCGAACTCTACTAAATTACTCTGGATTGATGTCGTCTGCGTTTTAAACTGGTTTTCCTTTATTTGTTTAATCATTACACCACCATCGGCATCCGCCATGGATACCGAAATAATTAGCGACAACGACAGCAATAGTTTTCGTAGCTTCATTTAGTTTTCCTAAAGCGAACCATGAAAATCGACTGTTTAAGATAAACGGAGTCACAATGTCTGAAAAATTCCAAAGTAATCTTTGCTATCATACGACATTTGCAGGCGAGAAGTTCATCTACATTTTTAGCAAAGCGAGAAGGCTTTTATTTTTGATAAACTATGATTGAGTTTTTATCTGGACAGAATGCTCCTGTTCGAACTGTTGGGTTGATGTGGTTTGTTATTTTAGGTATTCATCTAATCAAGGACGTTAAGGCCTTTTTTAATGGCGTACTGTCGGACGGATTCAATTTCTTCGAAGGTAGGTCGGCGGCTTATTTTGGGATGTGAAGAGGCTTTATAGCAGGGTCGGTACTGGTCCATTACGTTGATGGTTGTTGAGGGACTAATTTTGTTTGCTAAAAAATCTATGGTCTCGAAGCTGCCGGCCAGGTTCAGAGGCAAGACCAGGTGTCTGACCAAAAGGCCGCGAGTCGCTAATCCTTTCTCCGTCCGCAGGTCACCGACCTGGCGGTGCATTTCTTTGATGGCTTCGCGGTTTATTTGCGGGTAGTCGGGTGCGGCGGAAAGCTCTTCGGCAACTTTCGGGTTTGAATACTTCATATCGGGCATGTAGATGTCCACGAAGCCTTCGAGCAGCTTGAGTGTCTCGACAGAATCGTAGCCGCCCGTGTTATAGACCGTCGGCAGCGTCAAGCCTTGACTTCTCGCTAATTCAATGGAAGCAGCGATTGCCGGGATAACATGCGTGGGAGTGACGAAATTGATATTGCAACAGCCATAACTTTGCAATTCGAGCATTGATTGGGCCAACTGTTCGATCGTAGTGCGGTATCCGTAACGATAATGGCTGATGTCGAAGTTCTGACAAAAGACACAGCCCAGGTTACAGCCGGCAAAAAATATCGTCCCCGACCCTCCGCTGCCGACAAGCACGCTCTCCTCACCAAAGTGCGGACCTGCAGAACTAATTGTCGGCTTATCCCCGATGCCACAAAAACCCTTCTCGCCTTTGCTGCGATGAACCTTGCACTTACGCGGACAGAGTGTGCAGGGGTTCATAAAATCCTGCAATCGCTGAACGGATTTATTAGACTCATCGCGCATAACCGGCTTATACAGGATTATATTGAGCAATCTGTTAAATGTTGCCTGTTTCGGTTACTTGGAAAATGCCGACTTGATTTCGGCTATCGTAACTCCCAGCGTCGCCTTGGCAATCAGGCTAAGGTCCGCTTCCGGGCCCTGCAAATGAAAAGTTCGATGTATGTGGGATATCGTTTTGCCCGGTTTCAGGGCCGCTGCCGGAGATGATGTTTCAAGCTCATAGAACGGCCCGAGAGGTTTGGCGCCGGGCTCGGCGGGACCATCATTATAAGAATTAACGACATCACCTTTGTAAGGCTCGTCCTGGATCTCCCACATCGAGTTCACGTAATCGAAAGCATCGGCAGGTTTGTTATACTGGGCTATTGTCAGGACCTTATTGACTGCATCGTAACTGCCGAGTATCGGCTTGGCGCGTTGGGGCGAAAGGCCTATCTTGCTGCGGTATTGTCCGTCGCCGCTAAAGAACAGCACATCATCTTTGACAACCAGCCTGTCCGCAGGAACTTTGCCAAAATAAGCATCGTTCACGATCGGACCATATTTGTCATCCGTACCTGCGTTAAACGGGACCACAATCGTTGTAGCGGGCGATGGATTAAACATACCAAGAATCCAGACCGAAAGAAGTCCGCTTTCTTTTTCCCAGACTTTTGAGCCCGTGTTGGTTATCTTGTTGGTCGATTCAAAGGCGACTATTTTGACTGTTTGTTCCGGTGTTATTCCCAGAGCTTTGGTGGCTTCACCCCGTTCGAGAATCCGAATTTCCCGATCAACCCGAAGGTTGAAAACAGTACCCGAATAGTTCTCCAATTGTATATTCTTTTTAAGAAGAATCGCGCGATTTTTAGATTTGGAAACCAACTCAAACGGTTCTGTGTCAATCGCTGCCGGCGTAAACCAATGCTCAAGATCAAAGGGTACGCCTTCCTCGAAGAATACCGAGAATTGTCCTCCCTCGGGTCCTATCCAGAAGCGATCTTCACCGCCGAAAACATTGATATGATCAACGAACTGGCCTGATGCGACCAGTTCACGATTAATCCACCCGAAGCTCAATCCGGACAATCCCTCTGCGGTACTGGTTATCACGCGCCCCTGCAGTTTGGGCAAAACGGCCACTTGACCATCGCCGGAGGCATCCGACAGGAGCACTACATCGGTATACTTTTTGAGAAATTTCAGGTCGTCACCAAATGTTTTTTTCGTCATTTCCGTCTCTTTCTTCGCACAGCCTGCCAACATTGCAACGCATACCAGAACAATCAACAATCTTACATGCATAATTTGTCTCCTTACTTGTTAATGACAGATTTCGCCTTTTCAAAATATAACGGAATTTAATTTATAAAACCTCATAGCCACTTTCTTTGTTCCCTATAATAAGATGCCCTGTGACGCCGGTCAAGCTCAAAAATAACTTTGTGCCGATTGAGCGAAAATAACTCTCGAATAAGTTCGTGCTTGATTTGCCTGGCGAGGGGCTGTATTATCGTCTGGCCTGGCCGACGGCGGTCGCTTGTAGCCGGGCACGAAAAAAACCACACAAAGCGTCAAAAAAAAAGGAAAAGGGGATTTTGAAAAAACCTTTGAAAAATTACCATTAAGGAGCCAGATTATGAGTGATTTAATAAATCGACGAGAGTTCTTGGAGGTAAGTGCCACCGGAGCCGGGGCGGTGCTTTTGGGTACACATTTGGGCAGTCAATCTTTGGCAGCCTCCAGCGGTGGAGAATGGCCTCCCGGGTTGCCCGCTGTAAAAATCTACAAGGTTTATGTCGGCAGAACGGGCGGGATTTATCTGTCAAGGCCTAATGAAGAGATTGCGAAGTTTGATAAATACCTGACCGATGTGGAACGCAAACTCGGCGATGTCAAGTTCATTGGCGGCGAGCTAATTCCACCGGCCGAGGTGGACAATGTGGTGGCCAAACTGGGCGACGCCGACGGCGTGCTTCTATTTCACCTTTCCGGCCACGGTGGAGGTGCGCCGAAGGCCGCGATGGACCGAATCATCGATGTGGGGCTGCCCACCGCGGTCTTCTCACAGCCATTCAGCGGTCACGGCTGGATGTATTTTCCTCAGTGGCAGAAAGCCGGTAAGAAGGTCATTCTGTTACCAACCAGCGACTGGGGCCAAATCGACCAGGTCGTCAGTTTGATGCGGGTGGCGCCGCATCTGCGGAATACGCGTATCATCGTTGTGCGCGGGCCGCAGGGGACAGCCGCAGCCTGCTCCGCCGAGCTAATCAAAGAACGTTTGGGCACAGAGATAATTCCGATTACTGTCGAAGAAACCGTTGAGGCTCACCAGGCAGTCGATATCAAGGCTGCTGAAGACGAAGCAAAAAAATACTGGATCAGCAAGGCAAAGAAAATCGTCGAGCCATCCACCGAAGAAATCATCAGCTCGGCACGCTTCTACCTGGCGATGAAGGATTTAATGATAAAGAAACAGGCACGGGCAATCACGAGTTCGGGCTGTATGGGTAAGCCGGCCAAAGGCTGTCTGACGTTCAGCAAGCTCAACGACCTCGGGCTGGTCGGGGCCTGTGAGGGGGATATGGATTCGACGCTGACAATGCTCATGTTCGGCTATGCCTTCGGGGTCCCGGGTTTTATCACCGATCCGGTCTTCGACACCTCCGAAAATGCGCTGATACACTTCCACTGCACCTCGGCTACCAAAATGGACGGGCCAGGCGCAAAGCGCTTACCTTTTACCATACGAACCCAGAGTGACAGCGAGAGAGGTGTGTCACTGGACGTTGAGAACCGAATCGGGCAGGACGTTACCTGCGCCAAATTCATCAACCTCGATACGATGCTCATCTCCACGGGAAAAATCTATAAGGTTACCCACGATGAGCTCGGCTGCCGGACCCAGTTCTGGACCAAGGTTGCCGATGCCAACAGGATGTATCATGACTGGGGCGCCGGAATACTCAAAGGTGGCACTATGGCGCTGCTGCACCGCGCCGTGTTCTACGGCAACTACATGCAGGACATCAAGAACCTCGGCGTCCTGATGGGATTTAATGTCGTCGAGGAAGGGGGACCTTCGGGCTCGACGGGCTTGCTCGTATAGCTTTGGTAACGATATGAGATAAAGTGTAAAAAGCTTTGCTCTTTTTGCTTAACGGCGTCAAGAGATTCAGTTGTTTGATGTTTTGCGCAGGGATAACGAATTGTACGACATAAAATTATGAAGCCGAAGATTCTGCTTGTGAATCCACCTGTCTATGACTTCGCTGCGTATGATTTTTGGCTCAAGCCCTATGGTATGCTTTGCGTGGCGGGGTATATGCGCGGCAAGGCCGGCTTTAACCTTTTTGATTACCTTGACCGTTTGGACCCCTTTGTGACAAGGCAAAAAGAGTTTGAATCCGACCGGTGGGGCAAAGGCCGATTTTACTGCGAACAGGCTCCAAGGCCACAGTGCCTGGAAGCGATTCCGCGATACTTTAGGCGATTTGGCTTGCCTCGGAATCTTTTTCAGGATTTTCTGGCTAAAGAGGGGCCGTTCGATTTTGTTCTTGTCCAGACGACAATGACCTATTGGTATAAAGGCCTTGAGGAAGTTATAGAAGATGTTCGCAAGTTCTGCCCGCAGGCGAAAATCATATTAGGAGGCAACTATGTAACACTCTGCGGTAATCACGCACTAAGTTTGGGGGCGGACTTACTTATACACGGAACAAATCTTGAGCCGCTCTGGGAATATGTACTCATCGAGCCTGACCTGGAACAGCCGGCCTTGTGGGAAGTGTACGATAAGCTGAATGTCGGCGTGCTGAAGCTCAGTGACGGCTGTCCCTTTAGCTGCACGTATTGTTCGGTGCCGAAGGTCTACGGCAAGTTCAAGCCGCGACCGCTGCAACATTCTTTGACCGAACTGGAATTACTTCGTCAGCGTGGTGTAGAGAATATCGCGTTCTACGATGACGCCCTGCTATTCGAGCCTGAGAAGGTTTTGATTCCGTTTTTGAACGAGGTTTCAAAACGAAAAATCGAAGTGAACTTCCAAAGCCCAAATGCCCTTAACGCTCGTTTTATATCCGGAGAGCTGGCTGAGCTAATGGTTCGGGCCGGGTTCAAGACGTTCTACCTGGGTTTCGAAAGCGCTTCTTTACAATGGCAGAGGCGCACCGGCTCAAAAGTCCGTTCCGACGAACTCACGCAGGCGGTTGAGCATCTTATTGCTGCCGGCGCCGAGCCAGCAAACATTACAGCATATCAAATCCTCGGCCACCCTCATATTGATATTCAGCAGCTTGAAGACACGATGCGTTTTGTCAACAGCCTGGGTATTCGCGGGATGTTGGCGGACTTCTCACCCATCCCCGGTACGCCCGACGGCGAATATTGCCGTAAATGGGTCGATCTGGACGAGCCTTTGATGCACAACAAAACCGCATTTCCGATCATCCTGCTTGGTTTCGATGAGAGTAACCGGCTGAAAGACCTTCAGCGGCAATTGAACAGACAGTTGCCAGAGAGATCGCTTTATTAATATTTTTTCCGCCAGGGGCAAATGCCGGACATGCGACATTGACCCTTATCGCAGGCTCGATATACTATTACCAATACCAGAGTGTTATAATAAAACTGAGAAATGCGGGATCACAGGCAAATAATGAATCTTACTAATTGATATAGAAAGCTTCAATTTCGATCAATATGCTATGGTTACTTACGTACTCCTAATCCTTGGTTTCTCGCTGCTGATCAAGGGTGCCGACCTGCTTGTCGATGGGGCGTCTTCCATTGCAAGGACCCTCAAAGTCAGCGACCTGGTCATCGGCCTGACCATTGTTGCCTTCGGAACTTCCACACCTGAGTTGGTCGTTAATATATTCGCATGTATCAAGGCGAACGCAGATATCGCAATCGGCAATATCGTGGGCAGCAATATTTTCAATATCCTGATTATACTCGGTTTGTCCTCGTTGATTTTCCCTCTGATTGTTACTCATGGAACCGTATGGTTTGAGATACCGATGACCCTTGCGGCCGCAGTTCTGCTCGGATTACTTGCTAACGACCATATACTCATACACGGCAGCTTTCAGGGATTATCGAGAATAGATGCCCTGATTCTACTGGTCTGTTTTGGATTTTTCTCATATTACGTATTCCATATTTCAGGCAAGAAAGAGAATAGTATCGATGCATCTGCTGAGACAGAACGGATCGGTGTGAAAAAAACGATCCTGATGATTGTTCTGGGGCTCGCCGGTTTGTTTGTGGGCGCTAAATTTGTCGTTGATGGTGCGGTAACCCTTGCCTCTGCGCTTGGAGTCAGTCAGTCTTTGATAGCTTTGACGATTATCGCGGCGGGAACAAGCCTGCCGGAACTGGCGACATCTGTTGTGGCTGCTTATAAAAAGAACAGTGATATCGCCGTCGGCAATATCGTCGGGTCCAACATCTTCAATATCTTTTTCATTCTGGGCATAAGCGCCCTTATCAGGCCGATCCCTTTGCAGCCGAAAAGCAATATCGACATCGGCGTTGCGGTGTTCGCCAGCCTGGCCTTGTTTGTCGTAATGTTTTCAGGCAAAAAAGGCGTCCTTGACAGATGGGAGGGTTTAATTTTCGTTGCTTCGTATGTCGGCTATCTCGTGTTTTTGATCATGCAGGGATAGCCATCTGCCCGAATCGTGCACAATACACGATTTGATTTTATGCTCCAAATGCTGTATATTTGTGAGCTTATGAGTAATCTGTGTGTACATATTAAGAGTTTCGGGTGTCAGATGAACAAGCTTGATACGGCGCTGGTTAGTTCTGCGCTTCAAGATGAGGGATTTATTCTGACTGAAAGCGTTAAAGAAGCCGACGTCGTTTTGATAAACACGTGCTCGGTGCGAGAGCATGCCGAGCAGCGGGTGCTTTCACATCTGGGGCATCTCAAGCACATCAAGGAGTCCCGCCCCGAACTGGTGGTCGGCGTCATCGGCTGTATGGCCCAAAGGCTCGGCGAGACACTGCTCGAACACGAGGCGGTCAATTTCGTCTGCGGACCGGCGGAAATCCCGCAGATAAAGCAGCTTATCAGGAAGGCCCTGAAAGAAAAAAAGAAAAGCCTGGCAGTCACGGAGAAAATCCGCCAGAAGGCTCCTGAGGAACAAAATCAGGCGCTCGAAGAATTCGAATCGGCTTACGGTATCGAGGACGAGTCGATCCCAGCCCAGGCATTCGTCCGGGTAATGCGAGGCTGTAATAATTTCTGCTCGTATTGTGTTGTCCCTTACGTGCGCGGGCCTGAAATCTCCCGGCTGCCCGAAGCAATTATCGAGCAGATAAAGAAATTGGCGGACCATGGTGTCAAACAAATCACGCTCCTGGGCCAGACGGTCAATTCTTACAAGTACAAACAAGGCGAAAAGACCTGGTCTTTGGCGGACTTGCTCGATGCGGCAGGTGATATTGAAGGAGTCGAATGGCTCAGGTTCGTGACCAGTTATCCTTCCGAAGAGTTCTTCGATGAGATTATGCAGGTCATGGCTCGCTCGCCGAAGGTCTGCAAGTATTTACACATGCCGGCCCAGAGCGGCTCGGATAGAATCCTGCATGCGATGAATCGTAACTATAGCGCCGCCCGGTACCTGGAGCTGCTCGATAGGGCCAGAGCGATTGTGCCGGATATTGCAATAGCAGGCGATTTTATCGTCGGTTTTCCCGGCGAAACGGAAGAAGATTTCCAGGCAACTGTGGACCTGGTCAAAAAGGCCAGATACAAGAACGCCTTTATTTTCAAATACTCGCCCCGGCCGGGAACAACAGCAGATAAAAGACAGGAAGATACCGTACCCGCCGAGGTTAAGCAAAAACGAATAATGCAACTGCTCGCGGTTCAAGAGCAAATAAGCAAAGAGCTAAGCCGGGCGTTTCTGGGAAAAGAAGTGACAGTTCTCATCGAGGGTTTAAGTAAGAAACCACATCTAAATTCCACGGACAGTGAAAAAAATCCTCAGTTGGTTGCCCGAACCGAGACGGATTACATAGTAGTCTTCAATGGCCCAACCTTACTGGCCGGCAAGTTTGCGCAAGTAAAAATTACAAGAACCTCACCTCTTACGCTGTTTGGTGAGCTTGCCTGAATTCCTCATTTACCGAACAGGACGTACGGCAACTGGACTATGCAGAAATAGCCGAACACCAGGAACGCAATAACCAGTCCGGCTGCAAAGATCCAGTTTGGCTTAAGTACGCGCGCAGCTTCGGCACTGAGCAGTTTTGGCATCACCACAAACAAACCAATCGCCACGAGAATGGCCTGAAGTGGAGTCAAAAGCAAACCATCCAGCAAGGCGGCAAACTGCACCAGGATTACGGGCTTTTCCTTGAAACAGAATACGATGACCATGTTCGCGCACAGGAAGAAAAGCAAAAAGAGCCGAAACTGCCATTTCCAGGAAAGCCGCTTGTTGAAGCCCGGGATGCAGATTCGAAACGAGTCGGCCAGCAGCCTGGGCCAGCCCGCCAGTTGGCCTATCTGCGTCGAAATCAGCGCAGCCGCTCCTGCCAACATGAACAAAAAGCCGCCCCACGAACCCCACCTCGACGAGAACACCGTCGAGAGCTTAATAGCCACGTCCGGGCCATCGGGTGCGATTTTCTCAGGCCCAAGCACACCAGCGCCGGCGATGAAGAATGCAGCCGTCACCACAATCCCAATCACTACAGCTAAAGACGAATCGATATATAGTACCCGACACCATCCCTTGATTTTTTCCGCCGCCTCACGCGTCATTGTTCGCAGAGATGCAACTTCGGCGGCCCTGCCGTAACCTCGCCCTGCCGCCGCGCCGTATCCGGCCCCGAGCACCCAGTACGTATACCACACCTGGCTCGCGAAGCCGCCCGCGCCCCAGCCCAGGAGCGGCAGAATCTCCTTCCACGGATTATCACTGACCTTCTCCATGGATGCCGCCCATTCCGGAACCGCCGGTACGCCGAAGGTCATGCTCCTCAATAATGTGCCTATACCCGGAAAGACATGGGCCGCCACGTATAACACACCCAAGACGATAATCAGCACAAGGAAGCTCATCACGATTTTGAGCACGTTGAAAAGCCCCGACCAGACAACCGCCACCGCCACGAACGTCACGACCCAACCGCACAGCCCGGGGAATATCTTTGCCATCGACTCGGGAATCATTTCTGCAGGGAAGAGACTGCTGACAAATACGCCCGCCGCTGTCACCACCGCCCCGATTGAAAACGTACCGGCGATGAACTGTATGACAAGAACAATCCACACCGCCCAGTGCCGCGGCCCCGGCATCCTGTCGAACATATCGATCATCCCCTCGCCCGTGCACACGGTGTACCGTGCCCCGCTCATACCTATCCAGAACTTCAGGAATATCCCCACGATAATCGCCCAGAGTACCGCCGTTCCGAGAATCGCTCCCGTCCGCGTAGCTAAGATCACCTCGCCGGAGCCGATATATTCAGCTGCCCAGACAAAAGACGGCCCCACCAGCGCAAGAGCTGCAAGGCCGACTGGGGGTTTTTTGATTATCGGATCACTGCTTTCTTTTGCGTTTTCTGCCATAAGTTCTGATCCTCGAATACGTAATCTTAGGATTGGTACGTTCGCAACATGCCGGTAACTTACAGGTTTACAATCGGCCTGTCCATAAATTTTTGCCGGTTATATCAGACAAGCATGTCGGAGGTAAATTGCTCAGTTGATTCTATTCTCTCAACGTCAACGTTGCTTTGCGGACGCAAAAGCAGTCGTCGCCCGAAGAAAGAAAATAGCAGGTTTTGCCATTGTCACTGATCCACTTCGTTGGAAAAGAGCTTGTCTCTCCGGAACTGACGTCCCAATTTTCGGTGTAAAATACAGTCGTCCATGGCCCCCAGGGCTGCGGGGCGTCGAAAATGCCCAAGCCGCCTTTAGGATGCGTATCATCACGGCGAATCGTCTGACACCAGAGGTACCTTTTCAGCACTGCGTTGTAGCTGATCCCCGAACGGTAACATTTGCCGGGACTCACAAAAAGCACCCCCCTTTGGCCGATATTTCCAGTCCAAGCGGGTCGGCCCGAGTCATCAATCCCCTTGTAATATTCGTAAGCGCTGCGATTTCTTATTTGGCTCTTCGTCACCCGTGCCATTACCATTTCATTCGCCGGTTCATATGCACTGTCTGCATTATGAGAATAAACGTACACGAACTGATCCGGCGCACCGGCATAGTTTTTGCCGAAGTTTAGAAATGCAGGGGCACCAAAGCTTGTCGTGAACTTCCAATCGCACCATGTCCAGCTTTTGCCGTTGTCGGCGGACCAGACAATCTGCGAGTTGCCGGTATTGCGAACGAACATATAGAGCACGCCATCGACCATCAGCATCCCACTGGCCTTTGGGCCTTTAGCGCCGTCTCCGATGCGTTCAGCGGTTTTCGTTCGGATGTTGACACCCTGAAAATCAGGTGGCGAGCCAATAATTTTTGCGATACCGAGACTGAGCTTCTTTTCCGTTTTCGGCTCAAATCCCCAGCCATCCCCATAAGCTGTATACTGATTATCGTCGTCGGCCCATGTAATAGGCCAGTTATCGCTACCCGTCGCCCGCCGGATAATCGTATTAACAGGTGCCCACTCAATGTCCTTTATCACAGGACTGGGTGAATAGGGGGCAATGCTGTTCTTGCCTATTGTCCTGACCGCTGTTGCGATTGGCTCAATGAAAGGCTCGATTGGCTTGTAAGCGGAATTGCGAGCTTTGTTCAGCGACTTGCCGGCCCGTGCAGCCACGATATCGAGGCTTGGTATCACCACGATCAAACTGTCGTACAGCCCCCACGACCAATAGGTGTCACGCGGCACTTTGGCCATCGTTCCGTCGGTGTTGTTCCACCATAAGAGGCCGTAGTGGTCCGACGCATTAAAATAGCTTTCGCTTTTGAGTACCGTCAGCCCCTCTATCGCCGCAGGCACCGTCCGCGCCATATCGACGAAGGATGCAGGGATGATTTGTTTATTCTGCCAGCGACCTTGTCTAAGGTACAGATAACCGATCCGGGCCATCGCGTCGACATTGGCGCTGATGCCCGAACCAAACTCCCGTCGTTTAATGCCATTAATCTCTTTTGGCCGATAGGAGTTGTTCCGCCACGTCAAATCGTCCGTACTGATACCGATCGGACCAAAGACTCGCTCGAACATCAGTGTGTTCAGGTCCTGTCCATAAGCCAAAGTCACACATTCGGCCAGCCAGTTCGGCCCGCCGTCGCTGTAAGACCACTTTGTCCCCGGCTTAAACAGCAGTTCTGTGTACCCGCCTCTCTTATCGAAACCGGCGGTCTGAGTTGCCAGGTGAAAGAGCGTTATCTTATCGAGCCAGCCCGTTCCGGCATTGGATTCGGGAGGAGTGCCGAAGCCGGGATGATACTTTTTTGCCGGCTCCTGGAGGTCCTTGATTTTGCCGTCTTTTAGCGCCAGCCCCACGGCGGTGACGCCGATTGCCTTTGTTGATGACTTAAGATCGTATCGCTGCTTTTGATCGCCCCACTCCATTATGAGCCGACCGTGACGAATGACACGACCCGAGCCGTTGCCGGTGAGCGCATAGTCACGCGCCTTTTGCAGAATGTCCGCATCCATTCCGACGTCGTCCGGCGTCGCCTGCTCCCACGCGGAGCCCGGCCAAATCTCTCGAGCACCCCCCTGCCCTGCTGCTGATGAATACGCAAGTGCAATCAAAGCAGCCACTGATATAAGTATGTTGTAATATTTTTTCATCCGGTCCACGATTACTCACCTTATTTTCCTATGCAATAAAGATTTTCGGCAGTGCGGATAAACAGTCGCCCATCGGCGACGGCGATTGAGGACTGGATGGGAGTTTCGTCTGTTTTCGTCTCGAAAATGATTTTGAACTCGTTGCCGCCGGCGGCGAGCACTACGATTTCTCCCGTCTCGTTTATGCAATAAAGTTTGCCGTCGGCGCCGGTGAGTGACGCCCGCCAGGGACCTCGTCCGCCGATTTTTCCCTGCCAGATTTGGCGGCCCGTTTTCGGGTCAAGGCACGTGACTACCTTTCCGCTGGTAATTCCGTCCAGTACATACAGGCGACTCTGGTAGTAAAGCGGCGAGCTGCAGTCTGGTGACGGGCCGTCAAATTTCCAGGCGATGCGGGCCTCAGACGGATTATTCGTACTGCCGGGTTTCAGAGCGAAAACTCCGCCGTGTTTGTGACGCGTGCCAAAAACCAGGCCGTCGCCTGTCACCAAAGAAGGGATTGTGCGAGAGTCTCGAACTTTGGATGTGTTGTATTCAAAACGCCAGGACTCTCTTCCTGTTTTTGGGTCGTGTGCGGTGATGAAGTCGGCACCGGTATTGAGGATTTCGGTCCGGCCGTCACCAACGAAAGGAATGGACGTGCTATAGGTTTCCATGCTCTCGTCATACGTGTTGGTTTGTCGCTGCTGCTTCCAGAGCGTTTTGCCGGTTTGTGGATCCAGTGCCATCAAGTACGAATCCAGAGGTTCTGCAGCCTCCGGCGGGCGATATGGTTTGTTCCGGCGAATCACGAGAATGAAGAGTTTGTTCTGGTATAGGAAGGGGCTGGAGCTGTATCCGAACTTCAAGGCAAGATTGCCATATTCAGTTTCAATGTTGCGTGACCAGAGTTTGTTTCCTTCGTAGTCAAAGCCAACCAGCTCGCCGTTGCCGTACAGGAAAAAGACGTATTTGCCGTCGGTAGTGGGGGAAGGTGAGGCCATGTTGTTGCGGGGAAGTCTGCGTGAATCCAACCCGACATGTTTTTCCCACAACTGTTTGCCGTCCCTTGCGTCATAGCACAGAGCGACAAAGTCATGGCTGTCCCTTACAGTGGAACTGACGAAAACCCTTCTTTTGCAGATGATGGCCGTGGCGCCGCTGGGGCCGGGAAGCGGACTGACCCAGGCGATGCCTTCGGTTTGACTCCATGAATCGGGTAGATTTGTTTCATCAGTGGAGCCGTTAAAGAATGGCCCTCGCCATTGGGGCCAATCGGTGGCAAAAGCCGGCACAGAAATTACCCATGCCGTGATAATTGCGCTGATACAAAATATCTTTGTATTCATTTATAATTGCCTTATTGAGTTTTTCTTTACGTTACTGGGCCGTACCGCGGGCCAAGGCCCGGGGCCAGCTTCCTGCCGTATTCCATTAACGATGCGCGTTGCTCTTTGGAGAGCGGCGTATATTTACTGGCGAACTGGACATTTTGTATAGCCTGCTCGACCGTATAAGGACCGACTACAGCTACGCTGACGCCTTCAAGGTCGAGCGCATAGCCGAGAGCCTGCGGCAGATATGCTGGCTCAGTAGCGCAGCCTTTGTAACCGCTTTTGTGATTGCGAAAGCCACCCTTGATGCCGGCGTAAACTTTCATAGCCACACAGCCGACATTGCGTTTTCTTGCCTCGGACAGGACCTTGCTTTCGAAATCATAGATGTTCCTGTCAGCATAGTTCATCACACACATAATAACATCGATTTGGTCTGTCTTGAGCATGCGAACAAAGTTGGGCGGGCGGTTATGTCCTGAGATACCGATGAAGCGGATTTTGCCGGCTTCTTTTTGCTTGAGCAAAAATTCGAGCACGCCGTCGCTGGCAAGCACACGGTCAAGCTTTTTGCCGCCTATGCTGTGGATGTGCACCAGGTCGAGGTGCTCAGTTTTGAGCAGACGCAGTGATTCGTTCAGGGACAGTTCGGCTTTGGCTGCGTTGTCGGTCGAAACTTTTGTCACTACAAAGAGCTTGTCCCGTCGTTTAGGGATGATGTGGCCGAGGATTTCCTCCGCGTTGCCGTATATCCTCGCCGTATCGATATAGGTGACACCGCGGTCGATTGCTTCACTGAAAATCCGAATCCCTTCCTGAACTCCTATCGGCCCTTCGCCTACCGGTGCCGTGCCGAGGCCGAGAATGGAGACCTTCTCTTTAGTCCGTCCAAGAACACGGTTCGGCAGTTCACCACCTGACTGGGCTTTTACCTGCTGAGCCATGCCAAGTGCCAAACCAACACCTGCACAGCCCGTCCTTTTTAGAAATTCCCGCCGGCTTATTGCTTTACTCTGTTGTGAAAGTCTGCTGTTAGCTAAAGCAATGTGTGGTTTGTGAACGATATCATTTTTCATAATTGTTCGTCCTTCTGAAGATCAGACCGTGAATTATCACGCAGAGGAAATTCGCTTTTTATTTTTCCTCAACAGCTCCTTTTTGAGTATCCCCTTTCAACACGAAGTGATTTTTCGCAGCGGAAAGGTTGTTTCCAAGCAAAAGAATTCCTCTGGTGGTTTTACCGGCCAGTTCGAGAAAGCTGCCGGTTCCGGGAAACGCCCTGCATCCCTGGATAAAAGCGTCTTCGACGTTTTCCATCATGATGACCGGCTCATCGGCTCGCGGATTCGTCGTCTTGATTCCGCGAAGTTCCAGGTCCTTGCAGTTACTGAACTCGAAAGCCGGCCCCTTGTCGACTTCCACCTGCACGTTCTGCAATTCGAGGCCGACAACGCTGTCACAGCGAAATCCCACCTGCGTCGAGGCTGTCACGTCGGTGATACGCAGCCGCTGGATTGGCATTTCAGGCAGCCCAAAGATTTTCGCCGTACATGGTGACTTCTTGATTGTGAAATGGCTGATGGCAATGTCACGAAAAATCGGAGTTCGCTCCGAAACGGGCTCCGGATCGGTCTTTGTATAGAAACTCGTAATATAGATTGGTTCTTTGACGTTTTCGACCACAAAGTTGGAGAAACGAATGTTTTCCACAACACCGCCGCGTCCCCGTGTGCTCTTGATACGTACGGCACGGTCTGTTCCGACACAGACGATATTGCTGGCAGTGACGTTGCGGACATTTCCCGACGTCTCACTGCCGATGACCACTGCCCCGTGACCTTTGTACATCACACAGTTGGTAATCGTGACATTCTCGGTTGGCCTTGCTTTCAACCGGCCTTCCTCATTCTCGCCTGATTTCAAAGTAATGCAGTCGTCTCCAGTGTCAATGAAGCAGTTTGCAATACGCACGTTCCGGCAGGATTCCGGATTAACGCCGTCGGTGTTCGGGCCTTCTTCCGGATTAATTAGCGAAATACCTTCCACCACAAGGTTATCACAACCGACGGGATGGACCGTCCAGGAAGGAGAATCGACGATGGTCACGCCATCGATCAGGACATTGCGGCAGCGGTAGAGGTTAATCACCCGCGGCCGGCCATAAGTAAGAATCTTCTCCTGGCCTTTTTTCCTTTTCTTGTCTTCGCGAAACGCTTCCCACCAAGTCCTGCCCTGGCCGTTCAGCGTGCCCCGGCCGGTAATGGCGATGTTTTCAAGATCGAGGCCGGTGATCAGGCTCGATACTCTTGTGTCGTCCGATTGGATTCGCCAGCCTGGTTTGAAGGGCGGAAAATCCTCGAAGTTGGTGCTCGCCAGCAGCGTTGCACCTTCACTGACATGAATTGTCACGTTACTCTTGAGAAATATCGCACCCGACAGGTAGCTTCCTGCGGGAAGATACACTGTGCCACCTCCCGAATTAGCGCAGGCATCCACGGTCTTTTGTATGGCCGCGGTGCATAGCGTTTTCCCGTTTCCTACGGCACCGTAATCCACTACGTTGAAGAAAGGTGAGGTTTTGGCCGCTTTGGAAACAGACACATTTAAAAAGGAAACAAACATAGCAAAAAAAAGTAACCACATTAAATTTCCGGTTTTTCTCATGGCTGTTTAGTCCTTATAAAATCAATCTTTCTATTTTGCTCTGAGTAACAGAATCCAGTCATTCCTGTCCGAGGTCTTAAAAGTCTGCGGGGATTTCTCGACCTTTCCTGCGTCGAGCCAGCCGCCGGTACGGGGATGATACCAGCGAGCGGTTAGCTCTTTCTTGAGCGAATCGGTATTCAGAGTTACCGAGCCGCCTTCAGGCAGATAAGCTACTAACAGGTCGCCTTGTTCTGATTTTGCCGCGGCGATGAACTTCGATGCGTCCTTTTTGCCCGGCTGCTCGGTGAGAACTTCCGGAGCGGGAATAAGCCTCCACCATTCGATTGATTTGAAGAACTGGTGGAGGTATTTCATACTCAGTGTGCCTGGAAGGTCCTTTGCGATGTACCATGGCGAGCCAAGACCGGTGCTGAGATGATCGGCCGGAGCCTGCACTTTTGTGTGCCAGCCCCAGATTCCCTGACCGCCGTAGGTGACCCCCGCCGGAGGAGAAACCAACAGGCTCCAGTAAGCGGCACGACGGACAGAATGGTCGTTATGGACTTTCCGGTATGTGTAGCCGTTGTGAGCTTCGTAGTTGGGCTCGATATTAATGACCGGCAAGTTGGGTTTTTTGTTCCAATCTGTGCTGGGCGGCCCCTGGTTGAGCCAGCGGAAAGTTTTTTCGTCGTCACCATGTCCGCTCTGATAACCGATGAAACTAAACCACGGCTCATTGCGGAATTCTGTGCCCACCCAGCTTTTTCCCCTGACGTGCATAGTCGCAAGGCGTTGCTTGTCTTTATTAAAAACCGCTCTGCCGACCCGCTTCCAGGTTTCAGCATTTGTACCGCTATAATTCCCGTCACCGCCGAGGAACCAGATTACCTGATGGGCACCA
>Ga0307379_10004730_pt1 | contig 19286 bp, 16 predicted proteins | sample UN2MG_FD_202237 | JGI IMG/M metagenome (GOLD analysis project Ga0307379, IMG submission 202237) | Soil microbial communities from Risofladan, Vaasa, Finland - UN-2 | ecosystem: Environmental > Terrestrial > Soil > Coastal area > Acid sulfate soil | place: Finland: Risofladan, Vaasa | collected... | reverse complement strand
GACAGTTCTGGAGCCGCACAGCTACTACGACTACAAGATGCGATTCAACAGCCGCTTTCGCAAGTACGGGTCTGCCGATCGCGACTACCTGACGACGAACATCAACCGGATCGCCGCAAAGCTGATCAGGCGCAAGAGCGGCCGCAGCCGGCCGTTCTACCTGCAGGTCGATCAGTTCGCACCACACGACGGTCCCGGCGCTCGGACGCCGCGCTGCGATCGGACAGCCGTCCCGGCCCCGGCCGATGAGCGGGCCTATGCAAATGAGCCGCTGCCGGCCGGTCCGGCGTTCAACGAGGCCGACATCTCCGACAAGCCGGACTTCTTTCAGACGGCGCCGCTGATTGACGGCGACCGGCTCGATCTGCTGACCCGCTCATGGGGCTGCGGACTGGCCGCGCTGCAGGAGGTCGATCGGGGGATGGCGTCGATCTGGAGGGCGCTCCGCGAGGAGCGGGCGCTGGGCGACACAGCGGTGTTGTTCACCTCCGACAACGCCTACCTGTTCGGTGAGCACCGGATCAACCTCGACAAGCATTACCCCTACGAGGAAGCCGTCCGTGTGCCGTTGACGCTGAGGCTACCGAGGGCTCTGGCACCGGCCGGGCAGCCGCCGACCTCGATGGCGCCGGTCGCCAACATCGACATCGCCCCGACGGTGCTCGAGATGGCCGCCGCCGACCCCTGCAAGGCGAGCGGGTGCCGAATCCTGGACGGCCGCTCGCTCGTCTCCGACGCCGCCGGAGTGCCGCAGATCCCGGCCGATCGAGGGATCGCGATGGAGTACGACGGCGACAAGCCGCTCAAAGGCCTGGTTTGCTCCTATCAGGGGATCCGCGACGCAGGCGCTGTCTACGTCGAGCATCTCCGCGGCCGCTCACGCTTCGCCGATCCCTGTGAGCCGCTCATTGACGCCCGGGAGTTCTACGATCTCGAGGCCGATCCGTTCGAACTCGACAACCTGCTCCCCGCCTCGCCGGGTAGCCCCGCGGCGCAGGCCAGCGATCTGCTCCAGTCGCGCTCCGCCGCGCTGGCGGACTGCAGTGGGATCGCCGGACGGGACCCGGTTCCCCCCAGCGGGCACTTCTGCGAGTAGCCGGCTGCCTCCCGATTGCGCCGGGGTGATGTGGGAGGCTGCCGAGCCCGGCTATCCTCGCTCGGCCGATGAACTGCCCCGAATGCGGCAACGAGAACCGCGAGGAGGCGCGCTTCTGCGACAGCTGCGGCGCGCAGCTTTCGCCGCGGCCCGCGCCCGAGCCGACCACCCGCCGGCCCGACGTGGACGTGCGGCAGGCAGAGTTCCGCCCGGTTCCCGCGGATTCGCCGGAGGAGGTCGCGGGCGGGCGCTTCGAGATCGCCGGCTTCCTCGGTGAGGGCACGCGCAAGCGGGTCTACGCTGCTCGCGACCGGGAGCGCGACGGGTCCCTGGTGGCGGTTTCCGTTTTCAGCACCGAGGGAATGGCGGCTACCGCTCAGGTCCGTGCCCGCCGCGAGGCCGAGGCGATGGCCAAGCTCGGCACCCACCCCCATCTGGTCGTCGTGATTGCCTCCGGCCAGGATGGGCAGCGGCCCTACATCGCCTCCGAATACATGCCCGGAGGAGACCTCGGCGATCTCCTCGCCGGAGCCCCCGACCGCCGCCTCGAGGTCGGGCGGGCCGTGGCGATCGCCGCCGACATCGCCTCGGGACTCGAGCACGCTCACGGCAAGGGCATCATCCATCGCGACATCAAGCCGGCGAACATCTGGCTTGACTCCGACGGAACCGCGCGCCTCGGCGACTTCGGCCTTGCGACCGAGTCGCGCGCCCGCGACGCTGTCGGACAGATGGTCGTCGGCACCGCGGCCTATCTGCCTCCCGAGCAGGCGATCGGTCGTCGCACCGATGAGCGCGCCGACCTCTACTCGCTCGGGGCGCTGCTCTACGAGATGGTCGCCGGCGAGCCGCCCTTCCCCGGCGACGACCCGGTCTCGATCATCAGCCGCCATCTGAGCGCCGAGCCTGTCCCGGCATCCCGTCACAACGACCAGGTCCCGCCGGGTCTCGAGGAGCTGATCGGCCGCCTGCTCGCGAAAGCACCGGACCGGCGTCCGGCGAGTGCTGCCGAGGTCCGCGCCGCTTTGGCAGCGATCGATCTCGACGAGCGCCACGACGCCGAGACCGACGAGGGGAACCCACTCGATTCCCTTGCGGCAGGCATCTTTGTCGGGCGCGAAGCTGAGTTCGAGACGCTGCGCGGGCTGCTTGAGGCAGCGATTGCCGGCAGCGGCGGCGCCGCCCTGATTGAGGGTGAGCCCGGGATCGGCAAGACGCGGCTCGTCGAGGAGTTGGTCACCTACGCTCGCGTGCGCGGCGCCCGCGTGCTGAGCACCGCCTGTCACGAGGCCGATGCCGTCCCCGCCTACTGGCCGTTTGCCCAGGCGATCCGCGCCTTCACTCGTGATGCGGACCCAGTCGGGTTGGCCTGGCAGCTTGGCGCCGACGGCCCCGAACTGGCCCGGCTCGTGCCCGAATTGCGTGAGCGGGTTCCCTCGATCGAAGCACCCGCGCCTCTGGAGGGCGATGAGTCCCGCTACCGCTTCTTCGAGGCGGTGGCCGGCTTCTTCTTTGGGATCGCCGGCTCAAAGCCGCTGGTGATGGTTCTTGACGATCTGCACTGGGCGGACAGCTCCTCGATCGAGTTGTTGCGCTTCCTCTCCCATCAGCTCGCCAGCGCGCCAATCCTGCTCGTCTGCGCCTACCGGGAAGAGGAGGCCGGCTCACGCGAGAATCTCAGCCGCTTGATCGCCGAGCTCGATGAGGGCAGGCGCCGGCAGCGGATCTCATTGTCAGGGCTCGATCGCGAGGCGATCGCGCGCTACGTCGAGCTCAGCACCGGCGAGCGGCCTGCTGACGATCTGCTCGGGGAGATTCATGAGCAGACGGGCGGTAACCCGTTCTTCGTCGGCGAGGTCGTAAGGCTGATCGCCACCGAAGGCGCCTCGGGCGCCCGCCGCGGCGGCCGAGGGATCCCGCACGGCGTTCGCGAGGCGGTCTCCCGCCGGATCGCTCGCCTCCCCGACGGCGCCACGGAGGCACTCGAGGCCGCGGCGGTGGTCGGCCGCGAGTTCGAGGTCGATCTGCTCGTGCGGCTCCTGGAGCGCCCCGTCACCGATCAGCTCGAGCAGGCCCGGGCGGCGCGGATCGTCGAGCCACGCGGCCGGCGGGCCGGGCGCTACGCGTTTGCGCACGCCGTCTTCCGCGAGGTGCTCTACGAGGGGCTGCCCCCGGGCCGGCGGGAGCAACTTCACCAGCGTGCCGGCCTGGCGCTCGAGGAGATCGCCGGTGCCGAGGCGGAAGCGCAGCTGCCGGCGCTGGCCCGCCATTTCGCCGAGGCGGGCCCCGAGCATCTGGAGACGGCGCGCCGCTACTCGCTGGACGCGGCCCGACAGGCGGCCGCAAAGCTCGCACATGCGGACGCTGCCGAATATCTGGAACGCGCCGTTTCGCTGCTCCCGGCAGGCGACCCCCAGGGCATCCCGCTGCGGATAGAGCTGGGCGAGGAGATGACCCGTTGCGGGCGATTCACCGACGCTCGCGACGTTCTCTGGGAGGTCGCCTCGATGGCCCGCGCCGCGGGCGAGGTCGAGTCGCTCGCGAACGCCGCAATTGCGATCGCTGAGCTGACGGAGACCGGCTCCAGGGACGCCGACCTGGTCGCGGTCTGCGACGAGGCGCTCGACGGCCTTGGCGAACGTGAGCCGGCGATCCGAGCGCGCCTGCTGGCGGCGCTCGCCTCCGAGCACTACTGGGATGGCGTCGGAGGCGCTTGCGAGGAGAGCGGCAGGCTGGCGGTCGAGCTCGCCCGTGAGTCGGGTGACGACGCCGCGCTCGCTGAGGCGCTCTCGGTGCGCCAGTTCATCGACGCCGGCCGACCGGGCACGGTTCCGATCCGGCTCGACAACGCCGAGCAGATGCTCGCCGCCGCCAGGCGGGCGGGTGATCGGCGGAACGAGATCCGCGGCATCGCGTACGTGCTCACCGGTCGCCTGCAGGCGGGCGATGTCGGCGGCGCCGATCGGGCGCTGGCCGAGTACACGGCGCTGGCTGAGAAACTCGGCGAGCCGCGCCATCTCTGGCACGTGCCGATTATCCGCGCGACCCGGATGTTGATGGGTGGCAACTTCGCCGAGGCCCGGCGGCTCTCTATCGAGGGGGCGCGCCTAGGGGCTCTGGCCGAGGAGCCGCTCGCCGCGCAGTTCCATGCGACCCAGATGGGCATCCTTCATTCCTTCGAGGGTGACCCGGAGGAGATGCTTCCGGTCGTGCGGAAGATGGTTGTCGACTACCCGGCGATCCCCGCCTGGCGGTTGGCCCTGGTCGGCTTCCTTGCCGAGGCCGACCGGCTCGATGAGGCACGGGTCGAGTACGAGCCGATCGCCGCCCGCGGCTTCGGTGGTCTGCCTCGCGACGCCAACTGGCTGGTCGGGGTGACCAGGATCGGTGAATCGGCGGCCCGTCTTGGCGACAAAGAGGCCTGCGCTGACCTGCTGGAACGCCTCTCCGGCTTCGCCGGGGAGGTGGCCGTTGTCGGCCGCGCAGCCGCCTCCAACGGGCCGGTCGACCGCTACCTCGGTCTGATGGCGGAGGCGATCGGTGAGATCGACGAGGCGGTAGGCCACCTCGAAGCCTCACTGGCGATCTCCGAGCGCATGGGAGAGCGACCCGTCCGGGCCGAGACCCGACTCAATCTCGGCCGCGTCCTGCTCACCCGCGACGGCGCAGGGGATCGGGACCGCGCCTTCGACGTCCTCAGCCTGGCGCTCGAGGAGGGGCAGGAGCTCGGCATGCGCAGGCTCGTCGAGCGGGCGGTCCGGCTCCGCCTCGAGGCGCAGGGCGCGGCCGACGTCGACGCCCGCGCCTCGATCGACAGCGTCGCTCTGGCCGTCGCCGGCGAGCGCCCCGACCTCCTCTCCTACGCCTCCGCTGACGGCCGGGTGACGATCCTCTTCAGCGACATCGAGAACTCGACCCTGATGACCGAGCGCCTCGGTGACTCGGGCTGGATTGAGGTGCTGCGCGAGCACAACTCGATCTTCCGGCGCCGGCTCAGCGAGTCGGGCGGCTACGAGGTCAAGAACCAGGGCGACGGCTTCATGCTCGCCTTCCCCGATCCGGCTGCTGCCCTCGAGTGCGCGGCTGCGGTGCAGCGTGATCTCGAGGGGCAGCGGGCGCCGGAGTCCGAGCGCGTCCGGGTACGAATGGGGTTGCACGTGGGCGAGGTGATCGAGGAGGAGGGCGACTTCTTCGGACGCAGCGTGATCCTCGCCGCGAGGATCGCGGCTCAGGCGCGCGGGGGGGAAGTATTGATCTCGGAGGCCCTGCACGAAGCGGGGGGTGCGGCGATCGACCGAGACGACGGGCGGGAGCTGGAGCTCAAGGGTCTCGCCGGAACTCATCGCGTGTTCCGACTTGAATGGGCCGCGGAGTCAGCGTTGATCTGAGCCTCGCTGGACAGGCAGGCCCGCGAACCGTCCTGCCCTGGGGTCTCACACCGACCCCTTGTCAGGATGCTCCGGCGATTCGCCCCCTAGGATGGCCTCGTGCCGCGTAGCTGGATCATCGCAATGGCGATTCTGATCGCCTGTCTGATCGCCTCGATCGTTATCGGGACGACGAAGCTGCTCTAGCTACCGCGCGCTGGAGGCGAGCCGCCCTCAGCCGGTCAGGGCCGGGCAGCGGGAGGCGCGGTCGACGGCGGCCGCGAGATCAAGCAGGCCGGCGCCGTACAGTTGCGCCTTTGCGGGGTCGCTTACCGGTCGGGCAGTGCAGCGGAGCCACTCGGCGAGTTGCTTGGGATTCGGCTTGTCGTCCAGCTTTCGCTTCAGCACTCCGCTTGCGAGCACCAGTCCGGCCGCGCCGCTGACGTGAGGCGTCGACATCGAGGTGCCCTCGTAGCGTGGATAGCCGAAACGACGGAAGTTGCCCCGCAGCGGGGCGTTGAACGGCAGCGTCAGCTGCACGATCGGAGGGCCGGGGGCGAACCCCCGGCACTGCGAGCCCGCGCCGGGGGCGTCGGCGCCGCCGCCGGGCGCCGTGATGTCGACGCCCGGCCCGCGGCTGGAGAACTCCGAGAGGCAGCCACGGATCGTCGCGGAGGCGACGCCGAAGGCGACCTTTGCGGGCATCTGCGCGCCCGACGTCCCGGCGTTGCCGGCGGCGGCGACGACGAGCGCACCGCCGCGCCGGGCCGAGCGGATCGCCTCGCAGACGGCGCGCAGGCCGTTGCAGCCGCTGAAGCTGGCGCTGAACTCGAGGCTGAGGTTGATCACTTGGGCTCCATTGCGGGCAGCCCAGCGAATGCCCTTGGCAACGTCGGAGGCACTCCCCGAGCCCCCTACCCCCAAGACTCGCACGGGCATCAATCGCAGCCCATCCGCGAGACCGGTGACCCCGACGCGGTTCCCCGTCTGCTCGAAGATCGTCGAGGCGACATGGGTACCGTGGCCGTTCTTGTCGAGAGGCACGCGGTCCCCGTCGATGAAGTCGCGGCCGCGGAAGAAGACGCCGGCGGCGAGGTCGGGGCTGCGCCGGAAGCGCTTGCCCATATTTCGGTAGGCGACGCCGGTGTCGATGACCGCGACGATCGGACCGCGTTTGCCGTCCGGCCGACGCCCCTCGGGATGGCCCGCACGGCGCAGCAGTTTCCAGGCCCTGGGCGCGTTTACACCACAGGGCAACGAGCCGCTGCAGGCTGTACCCACCGGGGGCGGCTTGAGGAAGTTCCATTGGTCGGCCTGCCAGCCACCGCGGCCACCGCCCGTACCGGGATCGCGAGGTATCACGGAGGCGCGTGCGATCGCGTTTGGGTCGGCCCATCGCACCTGCGGATCGGCGCGCAGCTGTCGCAGGCCCTGACGGGTGCTGAGCGCTGGATCGAGCTCAACTACCCGTTCGTGCTCGGCACCGCGGTAGAGGACGACCGCCTGACCGGCGACGGCCTCGCCGGTCACCGCGGTCTCCGCGTCAGCAGCCGCGGCAGCGGGCGTCGCCAAGGCGGCCAACGCCAGCGCCGTTGTCAGCGCCGCTCCGAGCATCTTCTTCGTCCCGCGCATGCAGATGTCCCAACACGCTCGAGCCAACGGAGTTGCCGTCCAGGCCCACGCTCGCTCCAGCCTGGATAGGTTCACGTCATGGATGCTCCCAGCTTCAGCTCGGCGGATCAGCGCCACATGCGCTCCGCCCTCGAGCTCGCGGACGCCGCGGCCGACGCCGGCGAGGTTCCGATCGGAGCCGTGATCGTCCGCGACGAGCGCGTGGTTGCAGCTGCGGGCAACCAGCGCGAGAGCCCACCCGATCCGACCGCCCATGCCGAGATCCTCGCGATCCGCGCTGCCGCGTCCGAACTCGGCGGCTGGCGGCTGGCGGGCACGACGCTTTACGTGACGCTCGAGCCCTGCGCGATGTGCGCCGGGGCGATAGTGCTCGCCCGCATTCCCCGAGTGGTCTTCGCCACGGCTGATCCAAAGGCGGGGGCGGCGGGCTCGGTGCTCGACGTGCTCGGCGACCGCCGACTCAACCACCGGCCACTCGTCGAGAGCGGTCTCCTGGCCGCCGAGGCTGCCCAGCAGTTGCGCAGCTTCTTCCGCGAGCGGCGTTGATCGGGGAATCGAAGCGGGAGGCGATCGGGGCGGATCCCGCTTAGAACCCCGCGGGCCGGCTACCGCCGCGCCTGCCCCGGGGAAGCAGGGCCAAAGCATTGCCGTTGACCGCGATCGCGGGAAGGTGGACCGAGACCGTCGTCCCCACACCGGGGATGCTGCCGATCCGCAGATCGCCGCCTGCGCTCCGGGCGATTCCGGCGACCGTCGGCAGCCCAAGGCCCGTGCCGTTTTCGCCCGCCTTCGTCGTATAGAAGGGCTCGACCGCCTGCTCGATCACATCTCTCGTCATCCCGACTCCATCGTCGGAGACCGACAGCCGCACGTACCAGCCGGGGCCGAGCCGCGGGTCGCCCGCTGCGATCGAGAGCAGGCAGGTGCTGATCGTCAACGAGCCCCGGCCGCGGGTCGCGTCGCGGGCATTGCTCGCCAGGTTGAGAAGCATCTGCTCGATCCGTGCCCGGTCGACGCCGACGCTGGGTAGTTCGGCGCCGAGCCGGCACTCGACCGCGATTGGATCCCCGGCCATGCGCCTGATCATCGCCAGCGAGTCGAGCACCGCTGGGTTCAGGTCGGTTGGCTCCGTCTTCTGCGCCCTGGGTTTGACGGCGTCGATCAGCTCCCGGGTCAGGCGTGCCCCGCGCTCGGCTGCGCCGCGGATTTCGAGCGCCCGCTCGCAAACCTCGAACCCGTCGGTTGGCCCCTCCTCGAGCTCACTCGCGCAGGCGAGGATCACCGAGAGCAGATTGTTGAAGTCATGCGCCGTCTGCGCCGTCAGCTGGCGGAGATCGTCTCGATCGAGCGTGGCGCCGACGGCCCGGTTGTCCTCGATCGTGATCTTGCCCTCCCCGGTGGGAGGCCTGAGCGCAGGCTCGGCGAACCGTCTGAACCGCGGGCCGTCGGCCGGTGCTGTCTGTCGCTGCTCGATCGGGTTCATCGCATCATGCCGGGCTGCCTCGGCGATCGCCGGGCCCGGTCTGCTGACAGATTCGCCGGGTCCGGGCGTCTCCCTGCGCCGCTGTACCGATCAGTTGATCAAGACGGAGAGGGTGGGATTCGAACCCACGAGGCGGTTTTCACCGCCCACACGATTTCCAGTCGTGCACCTTCAGCCACTCGGTCACCTCTCCGGGCCGGGCCGGGAGGTTACCGCTGCGTCAGGCCGGCTCCGCATCTGGGAGGCTGCGGGTCGCGATCGCCCCGCACCACAGCGCGAACAGGCCGACGGCGAAGAGGGCGCCGAGCCAGTGCAGGCCGACCACGACCGCGAGCAGGCTGGGAATTCCGGCGAGACCCGCGCCGAGCAGTGTGAGTCCAGTTGGCAGGCTGAGGACGCGGGCGGTGAACAAGGCGCAGAGTGCCCAGGCCGCAGGGCCACTGAGCCAGCCCCAGTTCTCGAAGAATGAGTGGGGGAGGGCGATCGCCAGGACGACCGAGATCAGCGCCACAGAGCCGGCCTGAAGCGCCGCCGAGCGCCATGTGATTCCTCGGTCCATTGCCTGATTATCGCGCCCGCTAGCCTCGGGGGACAGACCGGTGATCGAAACGAAGGGAACCCTGTGGAGAACGGTGAGCGCCTCTGGACCGTCTACCTGGCGGGCGAGATCCATTCCGACTGGCGCGAGCGAGTTGCGAACGGGATCGAGCAGGCCGAACTACCGGTCGTGCTTACGGGTCCGGCGACGGATCACAGGGCCAGCGATGACTGCGGAGCCAGGATCCTCGGCGCTGAATCGGAAGAGTTCTGGCACGACCACAAGGGAGCCGGCGTCAACGCGATCCGCACCCACACGCTCCTCGGCGAGGCCGACATCGTCGTCGTCCGCTTCGGCGAGCGGTACAAGCAGTGGAACGCGGCCTTCGACGCCGGCCAGGCGGCGGCGCTCGATACCCCGCTGATCACCCTGCATCCCCCCGAGCACGACCACGCCCTGAAGGAGATCGATCGTGCCGCCCTCGCAACCTGCCGCGAGCCCGAGCAGGTCGTGGCGATCCTCCGCTACGTGATCGAGGGCCGGCTCTGAGGGGATGCCCGCCCGCGCGACCCACACCGCCCCAGTACGGTGGCGGTCGCTAGCCTTCCACGCCCGCGCGGAAGCGCCTCCGGAGGGGTGGCAGAGCGGCTGAATGCGGCGGTCTCGAAAACCGTTATACGTCTTTTCGGCGTATCGAGGGTTCGAATCCCTCCCCCTCCGTAGATAGGTCCGGAACCGCATGGGAAAGCGGTTGCTGCCATTCCGTTGGCATTCAGGAGTGCCAACGGACTGGCCCGCTCGGATCGCCCAGAACGGGCAGCTTCAGGCTCAGCCAAGGCGAAAGAAGACCCAGAAGCAGAGATGACCGACGACCTGGGCAACAAGAAGCCGCAAAGCTCTCGGTGAAGTTGAAGGGGTAGGGGCCCGCCTCTGTGCGCTACCGCGTCTGCATACAGACGACGATGCCGTCGCGTTGAGCCGCGACGTTGCCCTCGCAGTCGAACGGGTCTTCGGCATTGCCGAGGACCTCGCTCGCGGCGTCGGGGTCATCGCAGGGAATCACACGGGTCGGGGCAGAATCCTCGACGGTGGCGTCCGTGCAATCGCCCGGCTCCAGCGTCGAGTAGTCCAGCTGGTTCTCTGCCTCAGCCACGGGGTCGACCGTGGAGCCGACCTCGCCCAGGCAGTAGGCCTGATCGAGCTGGATTGAGAAGTCACAGGCGCCGAGATCGTCGGCCGTCGCCCCGACTGCGGTGATGGAGTACTCGGCCGAGCTCTCCTCACAGCCGACCTTCTGCAGGTCGGGCGTTGCCGAGGTCGGATCGGCCACGACGGCGCAGTCTCCAACAGCGAGCGAGTCGCCGCCGCCATCGCTGCTGCCGTCGCCGCTGCCGCATGCGGAGAGGAGCAGTATCGCCCCGAGCGCCGCGGCAAACGCCGATTTGATCTTCATCCGTGACTTCCTCCCACCCGCTTCTGAGGTGAACGACCAGGAGCCTATTGCCTCGGGCTGCACTCGGCTGGTCTGGGCAAAGGCCTCCCGGATCAGCGGGGTCGGGTTAGGTGGGGACGACGAAGCTCAGGCGCGATCGAGGAGGACCACAGGGATCTGCCGGTCTGTCTTGCTCTGGTAGTCGTCGTAGTCGGGCCAGACCTCGGTCATCAGCTTCCACAAGCGCTCGCGCTCGGGGCCTTCGGTGACCGAGGCGGTGACCGGAAAGCGGTCGCCCTTGACCTGGATCTCGATCCGCTCCGAGTTCTTGGTGAAGTTCTTGAACCAGGCGGGGTGGTCGCTGGCACCGCCCTTGGAGGCGATGATCACGTAGCGATCGCCATCGTTGCGGTAGATCAGCGGCGTCGTCCGCTCCTCGCCCGACTTGCGGCCGATCGTCGTCAGCAGCAGAATCGTCGCGCCGCGCCAGTGGTAGCCGTGCTCGCCGTCCGTTTCGCGATAGACGCGGACGTGCTCGGGGCCGAAGAGATCGTCATCTTCCTTGCTCATGGAGCCGAGTCTACCCAGCCACTTCGACCTGGCCGGCGGGGCGGGGCTTTGGAGCCCGGACCTGGGCTCCTGCCCTACCGCTTCAGCTTGATCTTCTGCTTGCCCGTGTCGGTCCCACCAGCGGGGCCACTCGCCTTCACCTTGACGATGAGCTTGTTGCGCTTGCGGGCCTTCTTGTCCTTCTTGAGCAGCTTGGTGATCTTCTTGACCGACTTGCTCTGGTTCTTGAACTCGAGCGTGACCGTCTTGGTCTTGCCTTCCTTGACCGAGACCGTCTCGGTCTGCAGCTTGTAGCTCTTGGTCTTTTTGCCTTCGCGCGGCAGCTGGGCCTTGCCGCTGATCTTCGCCTCGCAGGGAAGCTCGCCGCAGCCTGCCTTCAGCTTGAGCTTGTTCGGCTTCTGCTTTGAATTCGCCTGAAGCTTGAGCTTCGGGGCGGCCAAGACCTTGACCTTCTGGGTTGCCTCGGCGACATCGGAGCCGTTGCAGGAGGCGGTCTGGCCGGTGAAGACGAACTCGGTCGAGCAGCCTTCGTCGTCGGTCAGCTTTAGGGTTGCGGTGTAGGTGCCGGGGGACGTGTAGGCGTGGGTCTGGGCCGGTCCGTCCACGGCTCCCTGGCCGTCGCCGAAGTCCCAGGCGTAGGTGGCCACCTGGCCGTCGGGATCGGATGAGGCTGAGCCATCGAAGCTCACCAGCTCGCCGACCTCGGCTGTGAAGGTCTCGCCGTTGGCTGCGGTCGTTGCTGTGGTTCGCGAGGCCGTCAGCGCCGCTTGCGGGGGTTGGTTGGGGGTGATGGCGATGCCCTCGGGGCTTTGGCCCACGGGAATGTCCTCGTTGGGGTCGCTCGTGTTTGTGGCCGTGTCGATGATCGAGACGTCGTTGTCGCCGGCGTTGGCCACGTAGGCGCGCTGCCCATCGGGGGTAATCGCGACTGCGAATGCGAGGTCGCCGGTCGGAACGTCGTCCGCGAGGGCGGTGTTCGTCGTCGTGTCGATCACCGAGGCTTGTTTGACGCCAAACGGATTCGGACTGACCACGTAAGCGCGCTGCCCATCAGGTGTGAGTGCGATCCCGGCCGGGAAGCTGGCGACCGGGATGTCGTCCGCAAGGGTCGTGTTCGTCGCGGTGTCGATCACCGAGACGTCGTCGTCGCCGAGGTTGGATACGTAGGCGCGCTCTCCGTTGGGCGTGATCGCGATCGCCCGAGGCCTCGTGCCGACCGGGACATCGGCTCCCAGGTTCGTGTTGGTGGCGGTGTCGATCACCGAGACGTCGTCGTCGTCGAAGTTGGGCACGTAGGCGCGCTCTCCGTTGGGCGTGATCGCGATCGCCTCAGGTCCGTTGCCGACCGGGATGTCGTCGGGAAGCTTGGTATTCGTCGCGATGTCGATCACCGAGACGTCACCGTCGCCGTCGTTGGCTACGTAGGCGCGCTCCCCGTCAGGGGCAATGGCGATTGCCTTTGGGAGAGCACCAACCTCTATGTCGCTGGCGAGCTTGGTGTTCGTCGCGATGTCGATCACAGAGACATCGCTGTCGCCGACATTGACGACGTAGGCGCGGTCGCCGTCAGGGGTGATCGCGATCGCTCGCGGGGTGGCCCCGACTGAGATGCTGGTCCCGAGGCTCGTGTTGGTCGTGGTGTCGATCACCGAGACGTCGCCGCTGTTGGCGACGTAAGCGTTGCGGGCGTCTGCTGGGGATGCGGCCAGCGCCATCGAAGCGAGTGCTCCGAGCAGCGCCAGGGCCGCACGACGAGAACAGCGTCTGGGCAAGAGCCTGTGGCTCTTCCCGGCTGCCGCGCCTGCAACTCCTCGCATCTCGTTCTCTCCCGTTGGGGCCCTGTACGGACGGTGGCAGCAGGGTATCGCCTTCGCGTATCGCAGCCTCCTGCCGCGGGCAGCCGGGGCGATCTGCGAAACCTCTCCGGGACTGGCCCGCAGACTGGCACCCAGCCGCCTTCCAAACGCCAGAAACCGCATATTCAAGCGGAGTCGTCGACGACCGCCGCAGGTCTCGAAAACCGTTATACGTCTTTTCGGCGTATCGAGGGTTCGAATCCCTCCCCCTCCGTAGACAGGCCGGATTTCGCTTGTTGGTGCGGGAAGCGGGCATCGGTCAGGTCCGTTTCGAGGTTGCCGGTTGACCGCCTGAGACCGCTCAAAGCCGCCTGGGAAGGGGCGGGACTGGCACCCAACTGGCACTCATCGCCGCATCGCGGCCAGACGAACAGCTAATCCCCCTCAAGCCACCTCGTAGAGCTTCCAGGGCTCCTCGACCCCCTTGAGGTGGAACTCGCCCCGGTCGGTGAACCGAAGCTGGCTGCCGACCACGAGGTCACGAACGGTGCGCGAGACGAGGATCTCGCCTGGCCCTGCCTGGCCCATGATCCGAGCCGCCAGATGCACGGCCAGGCCGCTGATGTCGTCGCCGCCGACCTCGACCTCGCCGGTATGGACGCCGCTTCGGACCTCGAGCGCCTGCGCCTCGGCGGCGGCGATGATCTCCCCGGCGCATCTAACCGCCTGGGCGGGTCCGCTGAAGGTTGCGAGCACGCCATCTCCCAGCGTCTTGATGGTCTCGCCGCCGTGCTGCTGGACGGCTGAACTCGCTTGGGAGTGGTGTCGCTCCAATAGTTCGCTCCAAGCAGCATCACCGAGCTTCGAGGCGCGCTCGGTCGAGCCGACCAGGTCGGTGAAGAGCACGCTCGCAAGGACGCGGTTGGTGACCGGCGCGGGGGTGTTGCCGGTGACGAACTCCTCAACAAGGTCGCCGATCAACGCCAGGTCCTGCGCGTAGAAGAAGGAGCCTGCGCCGGGGATCTCGCTCCGCAGCTCACCGATCTGGTCGCCTTCGACGGCACTGAGGAGGCCGTGCTGGCGGCGGCCTGCGCGGTCGAAAAGCGCTCCGGGCACCCGCTCGCTCAGGCGATCGTCGCCCAAGCGCGCGAACGTGGCCTCGACCCAGCTCCGGCCAAGGACTTCCGTGCCCTGGTTGGTCACGGCGCCGCCGGGCGCGCCGCCGGGCGCGAGATCCGAGTCGGGAGCCCGACGCTGTTCAGCGGCATGGCCGCCGACCTCGGCGGGCATCTTGGCGCGATCGCCCGCCTCCAGGGTGACGGGAAGACCGTCGTTCTGGTCGGCGACGACTTGAAGCTGCTCGGCCTGCTGGCGCTGCGCGACGCGTCTCGTCCCGAGGCTCCGGCCGCGCTCGAGGCGCTTCGGCGCCTCGGCATCCGTCACATCGCCATGCTCACCGGCGACAACGAGCGCACTGCACGGGCGATTGCCGAAGAGTTCGGGGTCGACGAGGTTCTGGCGGAGCTCAGGCCCGAGGACAAGGTCCACCAGGTCAAGCTGCTGCGCGAGCGCCACGGGGCCGTGGCGATGGTCGGCGACGGCATCAACGACGCTCCGGCGCTCGCAACCGCGGACCTCGGGATCGCGATGGGCACCGGCGGCACCGACGCCGCGATCGAGGCCGCCGATGTGGCGCTGTTGGCCGACGATCTGACGAAGGTCGCCGCCGCCCTGCGGCTGGGCCGCCGGGCGGGGCGCATCTCGCGCCAGAACCTGTTCTTCAGCGTTCTGCTGCTAGCCGTCCTGATCCCCAGCGCGGTGATCGGCCTTCTGACCGTCGTGGCCGCGGTGCTCGTCCACGAGGTCTCGGAGCTCCTCGCGGTCGGCAACGGCGTGAGGGCGGCTCGCCGGCCCAGGGCCGGGCTCGCGCCCTCACGCGCGAGATAGCTTGGGGTCCCACTGCCGCCTTCTCTCTGTTGCGGCAGCGGATCACAAAACATGAACCTTCGCTTCCGCTCCCGGCGTATAGGGCAGCGAGCGACGCGCGTTTCGGGGTGTCAAGCGCTGCCCCAACGGATGAGTCGCGGATGCGATCCGCGTGTGATGCGCGGCTGCGGCAGGCGAGGCTAGTCCGCGATGGCAGGCGGCTGGTCTTGGGACGTGGTCGCGCTGAGCTGCGCCAAGAGGCCGCACAATTCGGCGAATCGCCGGGGACCCAGCTTCTGCGTCCACTCGGCCTCGACCTCAAGGACGATCTCGCGCATGGCCGCGCTCGCCGCGCGTCCGCGCGGCGTGAGACGTATGCGCTTGAAGCGCTGGTCCGCGCTGTCCTCTGCACGGGTGAGGTATCCGAGCTGCTCCATCTGCCCGAGGAGGTAGTTCAGCGCCTGCTTGGTCATGCGCGTGCGGGTCGCGAGATCCGACGGGCGCATGTTCTCGGGACCGGGGTATTGCAGGACGTTCAGGTGCGCGGCGATCAGGTCGCCGTAGCCACGCTGGTGCAGGCCGGCGAGCATCCTCTCGTGCACGGTTTCCCAGGGCATGCGCAGCAGCGCACCGATCAGCGGCGGGCCAAGGGCCGTCGATTCGTTCTCGAGAAGGGTCAAGTCACTTGACGAAGTAGTCTGAGATGTTGTAGGGTCGTCAAGCCACTTTACCCGACTGGGCGCAGCGCGCCAAGGAGACATGAAGCAAGGATCCACAGAGACCATCGCCGTCGGTGAAATCGGCGTCCGCTTCCTCGTCGAGGGCGGCGACTCCAACGACACCGTGAGCGTCTTTGAGTGCGATATCCCGGCAAGCGCCAAGATGCCGGCGCCGCACAGCCACGACGCGTTTGAGGAGACGATCTACGGACTCGAGGGCGTCTCGACCTGGACGATCGACGGTGAGACGACCGAGATCGGAGTCGGCGAGGCGGTATGCGTGCCGCGCGGCGCGATCCACGGGTTTGAGAACCGCGGCAGCGCCAACGCGACCTTCCTCGCGATCGCCACCCCCGGCGTCTTCGGGCCCGCCTACTTCCACGAGGTCGGCGAAGTTCTGGCCGCCTCCGCCGGTGGCCCGCCAGACCGCGCCGCCCTGGCTGAGGTGATGCGCCGCCACGGACTCACGCCGGCCGTGCCGGCGACGACCCAAGCCTGAGGCCGTGGTCGTGGAGACGACTGCTTTCGGCTGATAGGGGCAGCGCAGACGGCCCGCGAGCAACGCCGCGCGCTGTCGGAAAGGAGCGTAAGAGAGTGGACAAGGCGCACGAACGGCAGCTCGAAAGTCGTCCCGCTACTCCACCTAGCGGGAGTTGAACAGCCGGAGCGTTCGATGCAGGCTAGAGATAGCGGCTAGGGCGTCGGGGTTCAAATACCGTCTCATGATGGCCGTAGGAGAGCCTGGTCGCCCCCGAGGGGTCCGGACGCGAAGCGACTGGCCGAGGCATACGCGATCTTTTGGTCGACGCCGGCCCCGCCGAGGATCTCCTCGTTCCCGATGCCGCCATAGGACCTAGCCTTCGACGAGTCCGAGGATCGTCTCCGGATTGACGCCGTCGTGCTTCATTGCCTCCGCCGCCTCGTCGGTCCTCAGGACCTCCTGCCATGCCGCGATGCTGGGGGTTTCGACCAGCACCGCGACTCGATTCGAGCCCTCGGGGTCGTGGAAGGGGCGGACGGAGATCCCCCGTGGCCCGAACAGCTCTTTCCGCTTTGGTGAGCCGAGCCAATGTTGGACGTCGTCAACCTCGTGAATAACCACCAGCGTTTCCATCGTTCCCTCTCTCTTGCCCGACGCGAAGCCGTGCGGTCTCGATATCGGTTGGACACGGTCCGCCGTGCGCGTGGCCGCGGTCGATCCCAGCATATCCCCGACGGCTCTCCTGGAGAGATCGAGTGCTTCAGCGCCTGATCTTCGCGTTCGGATAGAAGGCGGCGAGCGCGAACCAGAACTGGTCATCGTGGCGTCGCGGTCGCAGCCTGCGGCCCGCGAGTGGCCCGGCGGCGGCGCGGCCGCTCACGTCCCACAGCGAGCCGGTCTCGTTGTCGCGAAACCGTCCTGGCCTGCGAGCCGTGGAAAAGGTGAGGCGCTCGCCCCCGAGCTTTGCGGAGAAGACGGCCGCGGCTCCGACCTTCGCCCCGTCGGCGATCCCCAGCCGGTCCAGCGCAGAGCGCACGGCGGGATCAAAGAAGACGACGATCGGCTCACCGGCGACAACGTCGTTGAGGGGTGCCTGACGGCGCAGACGCCGGAACGGGTAAACCACGGCGGAGCGGCCCTTGAGCGGCAGCGCCGCGACGCGCTCCAGCGGCAGCAATCCGGACGCGGGCTCCCCGCGGAACAGGTAGGGGCGGTCGCTGCCCTCGTAGCCGACGTACGGGGTTTCCCCATAGGGGCGAGGGCGATCGGTGGGACGGGCGAGGACTCGCGCGTCCGGATGGGCGCGGCGCAGGACGCGCCACGGGAGGATCTGCGATCCGAGGAGCGAGAGCCGCTCACCGGTCAGTTCGCCGACCACCGCCTCGCCGGTGAGCTGCTGCCACCAGCTGAAGGTCTCGCGGTCGTACATCACCAGGTCGGAGTTGCGGATCACGCCGGTGGTCGCGAAGCTCAGCTTACGTCCGCCGACCTCGCGCCGGAAGGCAACGGTTGAATTGCAGAGCGGGCAATAGGTGAGCGCCACCGGCTCGCCCGCGATCTCGTCGTTGACGATCTCGTGCCAGACCATGATCTGCAGCGGATAGGCGTGGATCTCGTGCCGCAGCACGACCACCGCAACGGGCTCGGTGTCATCCAGGAACTGGTCCGCGCGCCTGACGGAGAGGAACTTCGGGTCGTCGATCGAGGGGATCCCGTTGCGCGGCGGCCCGGCGGGGACGAACTCGGCGAGCGCGACGTTTCGGCGCGCGAAGTCGGTGCGTCCGCGGAATCCCTGCTTCACAAAGCCGATCAGCTCATCATGCTCGAGTTGGAGCGGTCCTCTGAAGCCCTGCGCTCCGCCTGCCTGCTCGCTGACTCGATCATCGCCCTGGAGCAGTGCGCCCGCGGCGATCAGCGTCGCCCCCACCGCGACCAGCCCAAGGAGACGCGGCGGGCCCCGGCGCAGCATCAGTGCACGGCGCCAGCGCAGCCCGCGAGCTCTCCGGCACCCAGACTGGCGTGGAACGTCGGGGCCATGTGAAGTTCGACCCGCATAGGCCCGGTCGGGTTCGGCTCAGCCGAGCCGATTGGGGCCTCGGACGTCAGCTCCGAGGTGCCCGGCGTGGTTTCATCCTCCGGACAGCTCCGTCGTCCGCCCTGCGGCCACGCCATCCTTTCCGGCAAGCAACAGTCGACCGCGCTCGCCGCACAGCTGCGCAAGTGAGAATCCCGACGGCTCGAGGTCTGCCGGCCCCCTCTCAGCGGCGCACCATCCCCCGTCGATGGTGAGTTCTGCGACCGCCGCCGGACTGTGGGCCGCGGCCACAACCAGCTCAAAGATCAGCGTCGTCAGCGCTGGCGTGTCAGGCCACGTTCCCTGCGGCGCGTGGGCCCAGGACCAGTCCTCGATCACGTAGATGCCCCCGGGGGCCAGCCGCGGGAACAGCGTCTCGAACGAATCACGCGTCGGTTCGAGCAGGTGTGAGGCGTCGTCGATGACCAGGTCGAGCGGGTTAGAGCCCAGCTCGTCCTCGACGATCCGGACGAGCCGGGCTCCATCGGCCTGGTCGACCTCCCAAAACGGGCGCACCGAGGTGTCCAGTCCGCGCTGGGCGATGAATCGCTTCAGGCCGGGGTTGCGGGGCGCAGTGATGTCTACGGCGATGAGCTTGCTGGGCTCCGCCAGCTGGGCGATGAGCGCGGTGCTGCCGCCGTCGTAGATGCCCAGTTCGAATATCGAGTCCGACTGATGTTCGGCCAGGAAGCTCGCATAGCGCTCAACCTCCTCACGGGGCTTGCGCAGGCAGAACCGCTCCCCGGTCGATGGGAACAGATCCGAGACCGGGCGGCAGGCGTACTCGATGCCGTCGATCTTGAACTCGTCGTCGGCGCTCCACTCGAGGGGCGAGTTCGAGCCGGAGGTAGAAGCGGAGGCCCCGGGAGCCTTCCTCAACATGCGGGCCCGGATGGACGCGACGACCGCGATCACAACCAGGCCGACGGCGATCAAAGCTGCAGCCATTGCCGCGATCGTACCTACTGACCGGCTCCGCGCCGAGTGCCGCGCCGGCTCCGGAGGGACACCCCGGCGCCGCAAGGACGACGCCGCCGGCTCCGCTGCGGGAGAATCGCGAAGATGAGCTACGAGACACTCCTCTACGGCGTCGGTGAGGGCGTCGCGACGATCACCTTCAACCGGCCCGAGCAGCTGAACACGATCGTGCCGCCGATGCCGGAGGAAATCGA
>Ga0307379_10004729_pt1 | contig 19288 bp, 27 predicted proteins | sample UN2MG_FD_202237 | JGI IMG/M metagenome (GOLD analysis project Ga0307379, IMG submission 202237) | Soil microbial communities from Risofladan, Vaasa, Finland - UN-2 | ecosystem: Environmental > Terrestrial > Soil > Coastal area > Acid sulfate soil | place: Finland: Risofladan, Vaasa | collected... | reverse complement strand
TACACTTATAGATATCAAAATTGCCCCACGACGACCATTTTGTGCAACTTCTCGTATAGAATTAGAGTATCTTTCCATAAAAGATATAATACCAGTAGATGTTCTCGCGGCATTAGTTGTAGGAGTCCCATCAGGACGAAGATTAGAGATGTCTGTTCCGACACCACCTCTACGTTTGCATATTTGTACCATCTGTTGATCCGCATGCAATATCCCAGAATAGCTGTCAAGCGGAGGTTCTATCGCAAAACAGTTTGATAAAGTCACAAATTGATATGGGTTCCCTATTCCATACATCATCGAACCTTGAGGTACAATCTTTTTAAAGTTTTGGAGATATGACAGAATTTCTTCAAAAGACATTGGATTTTTGAACTTTTTCTTTTCTATTCTAGCCAATTCAGAAGCTATTCTGATGTGCATCTTTTCTGGTGTATCTTCAAGAAGATTCTGATTATTGTCTCTTAATGCATACTTATCTAAAAATACTTTTGCTGCTAATTTATCTCCGTTAAAATACTCTATTGACTTTTTTAGAGATGAGTTGTAATCGTAAATCTCCTGCTCCATATCGCTCTTACCTTTCTATTATATTTAATATTTATATTATATTGTTGGACTATCGACTCTATTTAAATCATCTGGAAATTCTTCCTTTGTTTCTTTTTATTCGTAACAGTTATGCTCTTTTCAACTTGATTTGCTATCAACCTTTAACTTCGAAATATTTTTTATTCTAATTGAATCCCATCTGTGGTTTTGGTTCATATTCGCTTCCGCATCCAAATTCTTTGTCTTTTGCTTCTTCAATAGCTTCTTCGAAGTGGGACTGTTTGACAATAGCGATATCGTTTTTATCTATGCTTTCATCTTCGATAGCCAATATTGCAGCATATTCTGCGATATGGAATAAAAAGGCTCCAGGCATTCCGTCCGTATTTTTTACTATCGCATCTATGTCTATATTCTTGTGAAGCTTAAAGTTTTTTGTAAAGATTTCGATCATTTTCTTTCTCTCTTCCTTTCCAGGAACGGCGATTTCTATGACTTTATCAAATCTTCCAGGTCTATTTTTGATTGCTTTTTCAACTTTATCAATCATATTAGTAGTTGCAATAGTAATAACATTTTTAAATTCTTCTTGAAGTCCGTCCATTCTATTCATTAGCTCTATGCATAAGTTACCACCATGCCCGCTAAAATCTCTGTCTTCTGCGATATAGTCTATATCTTCGAGTATTAATAGAGTTGGTGCTAGGTCTTTTGCCATTTCGCATATTCTTGAAACGTCACAGATACGACTTATATCTGAGGGAAGAACATATATAATAGTCATTTCCATTTCGTTAGCAAGGACTTTACATAACATCGTTTTACCTGTCCCAGGAGGACCGCACAATATTATACCACGCTTCATGGATATTTTATTTTTGGCAAGTATTTCTCTATTTTTATAAAGACCATTAACATTTCTTTGTATGACTTTTTTAACTTTGGGAGTAAGGATTATATATTCCCAAGTTGTTTTTGTATTCAAGTCTAAAAAGCCGCAAAAAGGATTTATTTTTTTACCTTTATAGAAATTGTTTTTCTTACTATAGCTAATCCACTCTTCCCATATACTCTTAGGATCTTTCAAAGAAAAAAGACTGTAATTTTGCATTGATTCGTCATAGTTAGGCATCGTGAAGAGTACTAATTTTTCTTTGGTTTTTTCATGTTCTATGAAAATGTATGCTCTTTTGAATAACGTAAAACTTTTGTTTGGGTCGCTGTGAGCTATCCCCATTTTAGGTTCTATAATAACTGATGATTTAGAGACCCAAAAACTATCTGATATTTTATATTTTTTAGATTTAAGAAAGTTTTTTAGTTGGAATTGCAATATGTTATGAACATAACAACTGACATTTAAATCTATAGATCTGTATTTTTTATTGTCAAAAAACGCTCTAAGTTTTGTCAGTCCAAGATCATCAGTTGAAAATACATCTGAGATTTGACCTAAAGTAGATTCAGCAAGTTTGACTTCAGAATATTTTCTTGTTTTTGGGGCAAACTTTGTACCAGGACTGTCCATCTCTTCATCGTATCCATCGTATCCGTCACTATATCCTGTTACTGGAGGTCCATATACCATCTTTTGTTTCCTTTATAGGTTAATCATCGTTATTATAGCATGCGGCTTAATCACTATCTCTTGTTTTTATTTTGAGTGTCTCTTGAAAATAATCTTTCTACAAAATATTCTCTACTAGTTTCAGGATAGTAAGGTTTGAGTTTTTTTACAACCTTATCGAGGGCAAGGCGATCTTTTAAGTATTTATTGTCAGAACAATTAATAATTGTTCTACCACTAGAACTTCTAGAGATCCATTTCAGTCCTCTAGAACAGTTTGGTAACGTATGTATTTTGTGGTGGTTGTTATTACCGTAAAAATCTGTTATGCCATCTCTATACTGACAATCAAAGCCTATTAAAATAATAGGATCACAACCCAACGCATGAACGAATTCGTATGCCAAAGGACCAGTACTTCCTTTCCCAAAAAGAACCATTGGATTAGGAGGAATTCGAAATGGTCCTGGCATAAGTTTGAACTGGTATGCAATACCTCGTGGATCAGCAGCATTTCTACTATATTTAACAGCCTTTAATTTTGGCAAAGTTGCTCTTTCTGTTAGCCATAGCTCTATGTCTTGCCACATTAGTACGGTAGGATCTATAACTTGAAATGCTCTATTAATACCTATTGTAAACGTGTTTTTTAATAAAGACGCAACATCGTAATCGTTAACAGAGGGTCCATTTCCTATAATAAAACCAGGCAAGCCTCTCATTGTGCTTTTCCAACGTCTGACAGTTAGTCTTGATTTTTTAGATACGTGTACCACTTTTTTATTTAGCATTTCTTTCTAAGACTCTAGTTCACCGTCCCAATAGCCTATTTCATCCCATTGTTCGGGTCGAACGAAATTTTTCCATTCTTCTGGTTTTTCCATTTGAGCATAAGAGAACAAAGGACTCCAATGAGGTTCTTTAGGGACTTTAAGCAATTTAAGTCCTGCCTCGGTAGGAGTTCTTCCTCCTTTTTTTACATTAACCTTAAATGTAGAGATGACAACATTATCCCATACAGTTTTGCCTCCACGACATTTTGGTACTATGTGGTCTGTTGTCCCTGTTCTAGATGTAACTCTTTCACCAGTATATTGGCATTTAAAAGCGTCTCTAATTAAAAGGTTTCGTCTTGTAAGTCTAACTCTTGTGTGTGGAATTTTATTGTATTCTGAAAGAACTACGATTCTCGGAAGTCTAACTTTAAATCTGTTAACATGAATCCATTTATATCCGTAATCACCTTCATCCTCTACAGGAATAGAAAAAAGATCGAACCATTCTTCCCATGATAAATGCTGGAATGTCTCATTGTCTACGTATTTTGCGCGAGATGAAAAAACTTTGTTTAACGTGTCTTTAAAAGGAGCAACGCAAATAGCGTCTAAGTTTTTATTCAAAACGAGAGTAGGACTATTGATTATATTACTGGCCTGCGATGTCATTGTTTAAAATTTTGTTGACTTCATTTATGAAATTTTCGTTTTTATCTATAAAATAGATATCAAATATGTTATCGTATTTTTTAGCATATTTAGTCATAATATTTGCTACTTGCGAATGTTCTAAAGTCCCTACCCCAGTTCCTAAAGCTGTCATAGCAACAGATTCTACATCGTCTAATAATAATTGATCAAATACGCTTTTTATAGCTTTTGAAATTATATTTAAACTTGTATATCCACCAGGATATTTCATGGTTACAGCATGATAGATATATTTAACATCATTTGCAGCAAGATCTCCAGGTCCGGTTACATAGCATTCGCCAGCCTCTTTGGGTTTTCTACATATTTTTCTTGCTTCATTTTGTATTTCAATACCTCCGACACGCAAAATTGATCCTGCTACTCCACCTCCAAGAACCCCAATGCCATTAGCAGCATTGACAATCACATCAGTATGAGCGTCAGTTATATCTCCTATTAAGACTCTTATCATTTGACTCCTAAAATAAAGGATTGTTATTATTACATTTTCCTATTATATCAAGAATGTTGTCACTAAAATAAGCAGGGTTGATTTTTATTCTGGTCTTAAGTCTTTCTAAAATGTTTTGATGTATTTGACTAACTCTGGATTCAGAAATTTTAAGATTTTTTGCTATCTCTTTCATAGTTAGTTCTTCATAATAATATAGATATACAATATCTTTTTCCAATTTTGTGAATCTCTTTCCAATAAGTTTGTTTAAAAATTCCATTCTTATTAAGTTGCTGTCAGGAGATATGTTATTGTGAGACTCAAGATACTCATTAAAATCTTTTTTGTTGTCATCGTTATCTATGTCAGAGTTAGAACAAGACTCTATACTAAAAGTGGATCTTGCACGGAACTTCTCAGGATTTTTATGATAGTCAACCTCTTTGATCCCAAGTTTTTGTAGTGCTTCTGTTTTTGTCATTTTTTTACCGTTATCATTTTGAATTTTATCTTGTTCTTTTTGTATCATCGTTTCTCTTATTCTAACACTTCTTGGAACCCAATCTTCTTTTCGCAGTCCATCTAACATCGCTCCTTTAATCCTAATATAAGCATATGTCTCAAATTTGTTTCCTCTTGTTTCGTCAAAATTTTCAATTGCTTTGTATAATCCGTCAACCCCATGAGATGCCAACTCGGGCTGAGATACGTGATTATTTAATTTTCTAGATAGTGTAGATGCTATTTTATTAACAAATGTGAAATAATGTTCAACTAGTTTGTTTTTGCTTTTATCATCTCTGTTTTTTAAATAGATGTTCCAAACATCAAGGATACTTTTAGTTTTCATACAGCCTCCACTAATAAAGATTAATATTAATTCACGACAAGAAATGCAACAATAGGGAGGTCATCAAAAACTACTACTATATTAGTATACGACAAATCAAAGTCACAAATTTAAAAAAAACAGGAAAATATTAAACATGTGCTTTAAAAAAAGCTATAATAAACTAATGCATTTCAGGAAATATTTCGCAAATTCCTGATCCTGCCAAAAAAAATCATGATTTTAAGCATGAATTTAGGAATTATCAGGAAAAATAAAATATTCCTGATTCAGAATTCATTTCGTAATATAGTTAAGAAGTAGCAGAAAGGACGAAATTATGCAGATGATACAATCGGATTCAATACTAGATAATGATCTTTACAAGATCGGAATGCAAAATGCTGTAATTAAACTATATCCAGAAGCAAATGTAAGATATGCTTTTTTTGATAGAGGCAGTACAGCTTTCCCAAAAGGATTTGCAAAAAGACTTCAACGAGAAGTAAATCGAATGGGAACTTTCCCCAGTCTATATGAAGAACATAAGGACTGGCTCAAACAAAAATGTTCATTTCTTCCTCTTCCTTATATCGATTTTCTTGCTGGATATAGGTTTAATCCCAAAGAAGTAAAGATAACACAGCGAGGCGGAAAACTTTCTATCATTATAGAAGGTCCATGGTACAGAACGATTCTTTGGGAAGTCCCTCTTATGGCTCTCATAAGCGAACTGTATTTTAATATGATAGGTCAAAAAGAAAATAATGAGTATCAAGACGTTGCTCTAAAGAAAGGCGAAGAGCTAGAAAGAATCGGAGCTTATTTCGCAGACTTTGGAACTCGTAGACGTTTCTCTTATGCTGTTCATTGTAATGTTGTTTCCGAACTAGCAAAATCAAAAACATTTATTGGAACAAGCAATATTAAACTTGCTATGACACATGATGTAAAACCGATAGGCACACAAGCACATGAATTTATTATGTTCCACGCTGCTAAATACGGTTTTACCATGGCAAACTCAGTTGCTCTTGGAAGATGGGTTGACGTTTATCATGGCGATTTGGGAATAGCGTTAACAGATACGTTTACAACAAATGACTTCTTCAAGTCGTTTGATACGATGTATTCTAAACTGTTTGACGGAGTAAGACATGATTCTGGCGATGCAATAATTTTCGCACAAAAAACTATTAATCATTATGATAGTCTCGGAATAGATCCTTTATCTAAAACCATAATATTCTCCGATGGACTAGACATCGAGGAAGTAAAAAGAATTCATGATTTTTGTGCTGGCAAGATTAAAGATGGTTATGGTATCGGAACCCACATGTCGAATGATGTTGGAGCAACTCCTCTTAAGATCGTTATTAAAATGATTGCCGCGCAATTAAATCGCAATGGTCAATGGATTGACACATGCAAGCTTTCTGATGTTCGCGGTAAAAACATGGGAACAAAAAAAATAATTAACCTTTGCAAAACAACATTAGGAATCAAATAATGAAAGTAATCATAGCACAAACTAATACTACGCCTTTGGACTTTGAAGGCAATGTCAACCAAGTTAAACAAGCTATGGATATAGCTCAATTGAATAAAGATGTGAAACTGGTTGTAACTCCAGAATTGTCCATTCCAGGATATCTCGTAAAAGATTTAGTCTATAACCACGATTTTGTTTCACAAAACTTAACATGGTTACAAGAACTTGTTAATTTTTCAAGCGGTAAACATTTTCATACTATCGTGGGTTACATCGACAAGAACTACAATGGACAAGGCAAGCCGTTTCGCAATATGCTTGCAGTTATAAAAAACGGGACTATTGTAGCTAGATACCAAAAACAACTGTTGCCGTTTTACGATGTGTTCGATGAAGGGCGATATTTTGAGCCTGGGGATAAACTGTCTGTTATAGAAATAGACGGAGAGAAATGGGGATTAGCTATATGCGAAGATATATGGAACGACAAAAATTCTGATGATTATAACTATAAAACTAATCCACTTGCTCAATATCGTGAGATAGGAGTAACTAATATTATTAGCATCAACAGTTCTCCTTATATTATAGGAAAACCAGTCGAACGTATTAAAAAGCTAAGAAAAAGTTTCGCAAAAGGATCTTTGATTTATGTTAACCAAATCGGTGGACAAGATGATCTTGTTTTCGATGGGCATAGCCTCATAATAGAGGATGGAAGAGTTACATATAAAGCTAAGACAACTCTTGTTCCTTCATTCGATACGATTGAAACGTCCAATCCTAGATATATAGACATAGATGTAATGGAAAAGATAAAGGGCGGTGAGGATAACCAAATCGATTTGCTTTGGAATATGCTTATCCTCGGGTTAAGAGACTACATTCTAAAAAGCGGGTTCAATTCAGTTGTTTTCGGAAGTTCTGGCGGAATCGATAGTGCTATTGTCGCTGCTCTTGCTTGCGAAGCTATTGGAGCAGAAAACGTTTATGGGATAAGAATGCCTAGTATCCACAGTAGCGATCACTCTTTAAAAGACGCAAAAAAGCTACAAGAGAATCTAGGGTTCAACGATTTTCTTCTCCCAATAGGACACATAGAGTTACTGAAAGAATACAATAAAGTGTTCGAGAAGTTAAAGGACAATAGGGGATATAACGATGTAGCAGATCAAAACATGCAAGCTAGAATAAGAGGAGCAGCCGTGATGCATGTTTCAAACGCTTTTGGACACCTGCCCCTTGCTACGGGCAATAAGTCGGAGTTGTCAACTGGTTACTGCACTCTATACGGCGACATGTGCGGAGGTTTCGCTCCTATCAGCGACGTTTATAAGACAGTCGTTTATGCTCTAGCTGAACATTTTAATAAAAAGAAAAAGAAAGAACTTATTCCTATAAATATTATAAGGAAACCTCCAAGTGCAGAACTGGCTCCTGGTCAAAAAGATGATGACAATCTATTGCCTTACGAGATTTTAGATCCTATTCTACATGGTTATATCGAATGTTACATCGGCGACTTCGATGATTTCAGAGAAGCTACTGATACCACAGAGGTCAAAGCTTGGGTTGAGACAGAAAACGCCAAAGTTCAATATGATAGAATGATATCGCTGGTTGATCGCACAGAGTTTAAACGCCGACAAGCCGCTATTGGTATTAAAGTCTGTGAAATATCGTTCGGTAGCGGGCGTAGAATGCCTATCGTGAAAAAAATGAAATGAAAACTGCTATTAACAAGTTTGAATACTTAAAAAGACGAGTTCTATATAGATGGCAATATGCCAAATGTCCATGGATTGCTAAAGACCATCCATGTGGAAGAGTCGATTCAGAAAAATATCCGTTAGCTAAAACATCTACTGCCTATATCTCATATGGAGACGTAGGCTGGATATGGGCTTGGATTGCTTTTAATATTTTTCTGCCCAACAAGTGGTTTGGTAAAAGTTGTGGATCTTGGTCTAAGATACGTAATATCGTATCATCTAATAATACAAAAAATTATGAAAAACCTAATAAATATAGAATCCCTAAAATTAATGGATGGCAAGCAGCTATAGAGATGTTTCATCAAAGAAGCGTATTCATTTCTAAAAAGGAAAGAAAAAATGAAAACAACTAAAAGAAAACAAATTACCGATCTGCCATTCCTTAACCTTTTTGAAGCAACCTATGAACACGAAGGAAAAGAAGGTAAGTGGACATATGCAAGTAGATCTACTTCAAAACCTAAAGAATGCGATGCTGTTATGGTCGTTGGCATTGTAATGAAAGATACTCCTAAAATAGTTCTGATAAAACAATATAGAGTACCAGTTGGAGAATATATTATAGAATTTCCTGCTGGACTTTTAGATAAAGATGAAACAATTGAAGTAGCAGCAAAAAGGGAATTCGAAGAAGAAACAGGCATGAAGATTAAGGAAATCAAGAATGTTAGTCCTCCAACTTTTAATTCAGCAGGGATAACAGATGAAACAGTAGCAATGGTATTTGCTTCTGTCGAGGGAGAACCTTCTACTGAATTAAACGAATCTTCTGAAGATATAGAAATCCTTGTTTTAGATAAAAATCAACTATTAGAACTAATTAAAGATGAACAGATCAAATGGTCAGCAAAAGCTTGGATGTATTGTGGATTTTTCTCTAACTTTTAATTTTTAAAAAAGAAACACTTGACAAAAAGAAACAGTCCCAAAAGACCTAAAATACCGCCTAGCCATATCATTCTAATGTCACCATATTTGTGTGTTTCCTGAATTGGTTCAAGATCGACAGGACCAATCTCCGTTAGAACATCAACTGGACCAACATCCATTAAATCAAATGGCTGAGTAGTAGATAAATCTTCTATCTTATTAGAACTTTCAACCATCGTCTGTATGTAAGGCTCTATAGATGACTCTGGGAGCGGTTCTAAGCTAGTTATTAAAGACTTTATGGTCTTAGCGTCCCTTTTTATACTTTTGTTCTCAGCGAGGATGTCAGTCATTGCTTTTTGGTTTTGCATTACTAATTTTTCAAGATAATTAATTTTTTTATCTTTTTGAGCAATTATTTCATACATTTTATCGAGTTCTTCTGTTTGCCTTTGATTGCCAGCTACAAGATCTTCAATGCTAATCGGATCGTCAAAAATTGGTTCGTCTAAATTTGTGATAGCTGGCAAGGTAGCTGGCGTAAGTCTGTTGTCTTTTTTGTTACTAAAATCAAATTCATAACAACCAGAACAAATAATTAAAACCATAATCAGTATTTTTAATGTTATTTTTTTCATAAAGGTAATCTCCGTTGTTTGCCGAATATATTATCGGAATGAACTGGTACAAACAATATTATATGGATGAAATAATTATGAAAGAAGCAGGATTCCTAAACAACGTTATTATTGGTGAAATAATGGTCCTAGTCCCTTTACTAGGATATCTCGGTTGGACAAAAGCAGATATATTTAATAAATTAAAGAACAATAATAACAACACTGAAGCTTTAAAACAAGAGGCAATAGAAGAAGCTAAGCAGCAAAACGTACCAGATCAAATCATTCAACAAGTCCAAAACAGTATCAATAGACCTCAAATAGCTCCACAAGAGATTACAGAACAAGCACCAATTCGTCAGCAACCGTCAACATATGACAGTTTCCGTCAAAAATTGCCATTTCAATTAACTGATAATTTCAGCTTAAATGAATTTTCGTCTAAAGACGGATCTATAACTCCAGAAAAAATACAAAACAATATTAAAAATTTAGCTCAAAACTTACAAGTTTTAAGAAATATAGTCAAAAAACCAATTAACATAACAAGTGGCTATAGGTCTCCAAAACATAATGCAAATGTCGGTGGGGAATCTGATAGTCAACACCTGTTAGGAAAAGCAGCAGATATTCAAATCGAAGGAATGTCTCCTAAACAAATATATACAATAATTGAAAAATTAATCACAGAAGGTAAAATATCTCAGGGAGGACTTGGATTATATACTTCTAAAGGTTTTGTTCATTATGATATTAGAGGAACAGCAGCTAGATGGGGAAAATGATGTTTAGGTCCACAGACCACCTCTTATTTTCATCAGTCTTATTAAATTGTCTGTATCTTCTTGATAATATTTTTCTTCTTTATCAAGGTCTCCCCAGTTTGAAGGTTGATCCATTTCTTTTTCTCTTTCAGGTCTTAAATTTTTCCACCACTCATAAAGATATTTTGCTTCTTTTTCATACTTTTGATCTGCTTCATGTCGATCTTCAAACTGTTTGATGGTTTTTTCTTGAGCTTCTTTATCTTCCCATTCTGCTACTTTTAATTTTGCTATTTCTACAGAATGGTCATACATCTTGTGATTAAGAAGATCTTCATTCTCTACAACATCACAAAATATAGTAAAACAAGCGTGCAGAAGAGTACAGTCTCTATCTATCCAGGTAGGAGGTAATGTATTGATTTTAATTCTGTTGTAAGGATGGAAGATAAGACATTTATAGTAGTAATACTTATCTGCAATTTTCCTCTTACATTGGCTAAACCAGTATAAGAGATTATGCGGGAAATGTTTTTGTTTTTCTCTTAAAACGTTCATACGATCTTTTAACCCTTCAATAGGAAAAGTTTTAAGCGTACCTTTTAGCATACTTTTGTCTATGTCCTTGATTCTTTTTTTTAACATTTTTTGGGTTCTAGGGTTCATATTTTTATTATAACATGTTTTTTATCACATTTGTTTTTAAAAACAAAACAAAACAAAACAAAACAAAACAAAACAAGGACAGTTGACCTGCCCTTGTCTTGCATGAAGAAATTTCACCATAACTTAATGGCTATATTTTTATCGGCAATTAGCCAAACTTACTTTAGACCATTTTCCAATTCTAATGCTTTTTCGTACAAAGCATTAATCTGTTCAACAGAGTTTTTTAATGGTTGTACATTCTCTTCTGTTCTCGGTCTTTTAGCGTTTTTATAATCTTGGTCAATACCAAATGAAGTAACATAAAGTCCTGTCAAATAAAAACAATATTCTTCTTTTGTGCTGTCTCCAAATTTACTTTTCCTTAACCAATATGTTTGAGCAGTTCTTGTCCAATCATATCGCACGTAACAGCTTGTTTCTTTGTCTATTTTGCAAAATATGGAATCAAGATTAGGTTCAGGTTTTGGACCAACTATTTCATATCCAATTTTCTGTCCTTGATCGTTTCTAATGAACTTTCTTATCACTCTATTTTGTTTGTCTTTTCTTGTCCAACGGTTCCATTCAGCGGCTCTCTGTTGAGCTTTTAGAAACCAATAATTAAGTTTTCTAAGTTTTGCGTATGTGTCTTTGTCGCAGGGATGGAATCCCCATGCTGATTGATAAACTTTATTTTCTGTACTTGTAGTCATTTTATTTCTCCTTTAATCTTCACAATCTTCTGGTTTATTTTCATTAAAAAATATTTGAATTTGATCGATAACTGTTTCTGGAATATTTTCTTTGCGAAAACGTTCTTCCCAATTGTCATATGGTCTTTCTCCGCTTCCGTATGCGTTCATTTCTCCAACCACAAAACACGCAGGCTTGCTAAAAACTTTAATTCCTTCAATAGTTTTATATGGCCAGACTTGTAATGGAGAATCTGAACAACATCCACAATTATGATTGATGAAAATATGATCTGTTTCAGGATTAATAGATGGAGAGGAAAACTTTATATCTCCCCATCGATCTCTGTTCTCCTCGATATCAGGGTACAACTTCAAAACTTTTTCAATCTTTGTTATCTCATCTTTTTGTTTTTTAAGTTTTTCTTTATAACTCATTGTTTCTCCTAAATTGTTTATTAAAAATACTTTCTTACGTTCAATAATTATGTATTCACAATACACCCCCTATTCATAAGTTTGAATTTTTTAAAAACCTTTCTTCTATTTCCACATATTGGTTCTGTAGCAATAGCAGTTAGCTGATTACCGATATCTGGTTCTAGAAACTCTTTGTAGAGGATTCCTGAGTTTTCAATCTTATATATGGCTCTCTGTAAGGCTATCTCGTCCTTCACAGAGAGTATAATGACCGAAGGGTGCTTTGAGGGCTGTTTAAATGCTTTAGTCGCTTCTATAGCAGCGTGAACGCTCTGGACGCATGCCTGAGCTATAGAAAGATCTTGTCTAACAATTATGTAGACGTAGAATTGGTTCTATCCGTACTCTTCTTTTTCAATCTATTGAAATTCCATAATTCTGTCCTAATTTTAATATCGGCAATTTAAACGACTTTGTTTAATTCTTTTTTGTTTCTATCTTTATAACTTTACCAAAAACATTCTTTTTGTTAGTCCAACCGTTAGTTTTTCCTTTGTTATTGCCAATCAAATATTTATCACCTTGTACAGCTTTGACGAGATGAACATAAAAACTGCCTTTAACTTTGCAAAAAACGATATCATCTTTCTTAATCTCATCTGTAGGAGAAACTGTAATCTTGTCTCCACTATTTATTTTAGGCTTCATTGAATTGCCTTTTGGACAAAAGGTAACATCTTTACCATCAAGCAAATCTTTTTTATGTTGTTTACAGTTCATATCGGGTCCGGTGGGGTTCAAACCCACGTATACTCGAATTTAGAATTCGAAGCTATATCAACTCAGCTACGGACCCAGAGTTAGTCGCAATTTGCGACTTATTAGTCATTTCAATGTTTTTTTCGAGAATAAACGATATAATATTTTTACAAGAAGAATTTGTTACGTCTTCCATCAAAATATAAATTCCAGCATCTGCCAAAGGACTTGTCAATTCTTTACTCATGTTTTTTCCTTTTTTAGTTTTAACCAAAAAAAGGCAGGATACGCAAACTCCATATCCTACCTTTTTTTTTAGTTAAATTCACAGTGACAACTTATTAAGTCTCTTGTGCTGGTACATACTCGTCAGGTTCCATTCTAAACGTCCAAGCAACTGCTTGCTGACACGTTTTCATGTCTGGCGGTACTTTAAGATAATAATCTTTATAAGTACCATCAGGATGAGGCGTAGAATTTGTAACCTTGACTAGAGTGATGCGTTCATTAGATCCATTGGTTCCTTTGAATACTCCATCACATTGTAACAGTTCTCGCTCCGTTCCATCTGCCGCTACATCAGAATCAATGATATCAAATCGCTCTTCTTCTCTCATGCGATCATAACCATAAATTTGCATTCCAACATAACGAATCTCGGTATTTGCGTGACCAATAACTTCGTCAAACGTTAATGATTCAGGGTCTTGCATAAAACGAGGAGGAACAAGAATATTCTCGTAATAAAAACAAGTCGAACCAAATGCGTCAACGTCTAAACCATGTTTTTTGCCTTCTTGATACCAGGTACAACGTAGTGGAGAGATATATGCAGGACCATCATCACTGTGAAGCCTTCCGTCACCATCTCTCTTGAACGATAGCGGTCCAAATGGATAGAGTCTTTGAATACCATTAACCCTTCCTTCCCATTTGGCAATCCTAGCTTGCCACTTGTCAAACTTCCTTCTATCATCATGCATAATACTATCTCATCGTTTAGGTTAAAATGACTACTATGCTTCGTTAGCCAACGGTGCTTGCGACCAAGTGGGCTGATACATGATTTCAATGGCATCTTTCTTGATAACCACGAAACCGCCAATGTCATCTTCGCGCTCAGGTGTTGCAGCGGCTGAAGGACCAGAGATCTCTACAGATCGGGCATTGGTAAGAACGATGCAATCGTCTGCGACATGAGCTACTACGCCACGATATTGATATCGAGCGCACAGAACAGCAATTTTTTGACCTTTATGCAGATCGACGATTTGCGAAAAATCGGTCAAACCTTCCAACATTTTACCTACATCGGCTCCAGCATCTACTGTTTCACTTGTTACTACTTCAGTCATGGTTCTACTCCTGTTTAAGGTTTTAGCTTTTGACTCTATATTACCCACTGTAATATCGTATAAGCTAAATGGGGTTATTAACTACAATTTGGAACGACTATTCGGCTTTTAAAAGGGCAAAAGTTTCTTCTTCGTTAGTCAAAGGAGCATTTACCCAATTAGGTTGATAAACTAATTCAACAGAACTTAGTTTGATCAACACTGGACCGTCAATGTCATCTTCTCGTTCTGGCTTTGCATTCGCTGAAAAACCAGAGATCTCAACAGATCTTGTATTTGCGAGTACGATATAACCTTGCGTAATACCTAACAATATACCACGATATTGATACCTGCTACAAAGGACTGCTGTCTTTTGTCCAATAAAGGTTTTTGCTATATCTTCAACACCTTTAATATCGTTTAATAAATTTTTTGTTGTTACAGCCATTTTCTCATCCTTTATTGGTAAGCTTTTGAAAAAGAGTATTCATTTAGATTAGATCCATTGTCTTCGTAAACAAATTCAATTGAATTTAGAGTAATAAGAAGTGGACCTTTAACAATATCGTTGTCTATACGGCTTAAATAACGGCTTAAATCATAATCTTGCGTTTTAACGTCTTCAAGTATTGCGTGGTCTTGTGAAACGCCAATTAACGTACCAAAGTGTCTACATCTATTGCAATGAATTACAACTCTTTGATTAATGAAAGCCTTTATTAAACTCTCAGTTTTTTTAGCTTTAATTATGTTTAGCAAATCTTTGGTTGTTATAGTCATCTTGTTGCTCCATCATCTTTCTTCATCAACTATTGATTTAGAACTATTCGGTTTTTTTAGTCTGCTACTTGACGTTCTTTTTCAGCAGCGAGGGGATCATATTCACGCTGACGCGAGATGCAAATCCATTCATTTGCTGGCATAGTAACAGTTCCATGCTCGTCATGATCGACAACGATTTCTTCTTGGGAACGAATGAAGATATCGCCTTTTGGATCAACGCAAGTCTCGCAGTCAGAGATAGCTGGGGTGCAGATCGCATGCGTATGACCAGTTACCTCTCCGTTAGCAAGAACCTGAGATCCATGCCTTTTGTTTGCTTTGAGCGCGTCAGCGGAAGGTCCGTCAACTACTCGGAAAAAGATATCGCCTTGTCTTGCCTGTACTTTCTTAGTATCCATTTTGATTTCTCCTGTTTATTATGGATTTTTGTTTTTACTCTACATTAACTATTGTATCGACTTTTAAGTCACAAAATATTAATAATTATTTTTCAGTTTTTATTAGTGACTCTTTGAGGAAGATCATTTTTAAATCATGTCTTCTTTCCTCTATCTAACATTATGCATAAAAATAAGTCACATTTAAAAAATAATTTAATTTTATTTATTTTCTTTTATGAGTTTAATGAATTCTTTCTGTTCTGTTTTTGAAGGTGGGTTTTTAACTGCCCATCGGGATTGACTTGACATTTCAACAACTAGAACATTGTATCCTTGAGATGTGCTACATTTAATTTTGTAGAAGTCTGGTAGATCCCAAGACATGTTGTTTCTAAAGACTATCTTGACATCTCCGTCAGTTAAACCCATTGCTTCTTGTATTTCTTCAGAAAAAGCAACTATACGATTATGTTTACTTCGCATATTTTGAACGGTTTTTTTATATCGATTCATATTAATGTTCCTTGAGATATTCGTCATCGCCATCTCTTATCTGTTTTGCGTTAGGAAATATTTCATCTGATAGATCATCAGTACATATAACAATAGAAGTTCCAAGTTCTTTAACTTCAAGAACAGAAATTTTACCAACATTTTTAAAAGCATTTTGCGTTCTTATTACAATAGGTATCTCCCCAAATGCATCTTGTCCTTTTTTTATAATTTCTATCATTAGTTTTGAATCCATAGGTATCCTTTCTTCGACTATTCTAGGTCTTCTAGTCTCCCACGAAGAATATTGGGTCGCCTTATCTTGGACACTATACCTTGAAGCTACAATGGGAGATATAGCACCACTTCTGTCCCTTTCCCATCCTGATCTCCTACTTGTATCAGTAACTCTAGTGTCAAAGGAATACCATTGCATTCGCATAGCAGCCTTTAATATAATTTTTCGCATAATAAAATTATACCAAGATATGTATTCACAAATTATTTCTTTATCCATTTCCTTACTGCAACATCGGATACGCCATATTTTTTGCCAGTTCCTACATAGCCCAATTCTTTTATCTCTTTCAATAGTTGTATCATATCGGGTCTATTTTTAACTTTTCTAGAATCAAACGCTTTTTTCCCGTTAGAACAAGTAATGCAATGTACAGTAGAGCTTCTTGATCTTTCGTTCCCACATTTTGAGCAATAGTATTTTCTCTTTTTGACCTTTTTATTTCTGCCTGCAAATGTTTTAGTCTGAGAATGACAGTTAGGACATAATAGCGTTAAATTTTCTGACCTATTGTCTGTGTTATCCCCGTTTTTGTGTTCTAATTGGCAGACAACAGGTTCACCAAGCCACTCGTCTAATCCGCAATTATAACACTTATTGTCGAATACGCCATCTTTTAATAATCTTTTTTTTAAATAATTTGTATTTGAGTATTTACTGTTTTTTATTAATATGTCTTTTAAAGGCGTTTTTTTTGCGAAGTTGTGCGTTGTCCCTTTAGCGTAGCTTTGTCCTGTGAAATGAGAATTATCTATATCTAATTCTTTGATCCTTAATTTGGCTGTTCTATAATTCCCTCCTGCTGCACAAAGATCTAATTTCTTAAGAACTTGAGCTATAGAAGTGGAAGTTTTAACTGCTTCGATAAATTGTTTATCTGTATACTTTTTATTTCTTGCCATAATATCTCCTATTATAAAGTAGTCCTTTATATGTATTCGACAATTACGGCAAACTTCCTTTTTAAAATTTTAACGACTATACCGTTAATACCAGAGAAGGGAGTCGAACCCTCAAGTCCCGGGGGACAACGGATTAAGGAATTCTCGTTATCAGATCCATTCTGCAAGAATACGTTAAGTCCGCAGCGGTTGCCATTTCGCCACTCTGGCTGATTAACTGCTCCCAGTAGGATTCGAACCTACAATCCATTTTATAATTATGGAACGAGATTTTGAATCTCGCGCGTTTCCCATTTCGCCATAGGAGCAACTACGGACAGCGGAAGTAACGATCTCCAAGCTTTTGCTCCATTCGGTTAGCAACCGATGACCAGGCCATCCCGGCATCACTGTCCAAATTAACAGACTAACATCAGAAAATGGTATTGGACTCGAACCAATATACTGTGGTTTTACCTTCACAGCTAGGAAATCGCACATACGTGCCTGCAATTCTGCGTTTGCCATTTTCGCCAACTATTTTCAGTTAGACTGTTAATTAAACGGAGAATAAAAGAATCGAACTCTCAACCTTGCGGCTGGCACGGTGTTCAAAACCGCTTATCCCCATGGATGCTACTCTCCAATTTTAAGCTACGTACTGGATTCGAACCAGTGTGTACGGGGTTGCAATCCGTTACCTCGCCTCTCGGACAACGTAGCATAAATACGGGCGAGAGGACTTGAACCTCCAAGAGCATTAAAGCTCACCAGATTCTAAATCTGGCACGTTTTTCCAGTTTCGCCACGCCCGCATGTTTTCTTTATCTAAATGTCAGAAGCAATTCTTTGCTTCGTATGATCTCTACTTCTATCAAGTAGAACTTTATCTTCCAATCTATTTCCAACAGACATTACTTTCCAACCATTTTCCCATTCTCCATTTATATGAAGTTCGAGAATATTATTCTTTTTGGCATACTTTTCAGGTATCCAACGCACATCTTGGATCATGCCCTTGTCTGTCTTCTTAATTATCTTACATTGTCTATAAAACATTTTACTTTCCTTAATGGGCTGTGAAGGAATCGAACCTCACCGGCATCCACCTGACTTAATTTTAAACGCCAACGGAGCTACAATCCGCCGCCAGGAACACAGCCCTTATTCAATTATAAAAATCTCTTACTGGGATTTGCTACTGAAATTACTGGGGAACGAAAAGATGAAAAATTTAGAGCAAATCCTGAATATGTTTTATAGACATAAACTGGATAAGAGAGATGAATAATACGACAGAGACTGAGTGACTACGCCAGCAGCGTTCTTTTGGGTAGTCATGATGTTTTGTTTATGGTTCATGTTTGTTAGTCTTTTTTTTAGAAAACCCTTCAAAAGGGAGGAAATCTTAAACCTTTCTATTAGATAGCCCTTTAGTCCTTGTTAGCATACAAGAACTAAAAGACTATCAATATAATTTTTAACACATGCTAATATAAAACATGCCCCTGACTATAAACAGGGTAATGCGTATTTATAGTCGTGGAGTCAACTATACAGTCCGACGTTCCCTCGACCAGATAATAAAAGGTTTAACGTTATAAACACTGTTCCTGCCTCACAGAACTGTTTAGTTTATAACCAAAGAGGTTGAGACTGGGACGGCATCTCAACGTTTCTAATTTCTTTCTTATCGGCTACTGACAATTATTAACTCCTGTCAGTGGTCTGGTCAACTTAATCTCTTGCGAGATTCTCACTTTAGTTTCCTTCAGTAAGGGCAATTGACGTTTCTGTCTCTTTACTTCAGTATCGACATTATACCGCAACTTCTATACACATTACAAGGAAAAATAAAAATTCCTCTATTTTTTATTTTATATCAATTTTTTAGCTATACCTATACAGTCGAACTCTTGTTTCCATATCTTTATTATATCTAATTGACAAATTTCTTCTAGAAGAAATTTCATACCATCTGGCAATATTCTCCAACAATCGATAGGATATTTATGTTCTTTAATGGATGTTGAATTATTAACGGTTGGGGCTATTATACAAATCAATCCTCCAGGTTTTACCGCTTTACAAATAGCTTCCATAAACTTATGTGTATTTTTGACATGTTCTAGTGTTTGTCCTGAGATAACGACATCATATTCTTCTTCTATATTCCATTCATAGTCTCGACCTACAACGATGTCCA
>Ga0307379_10004728_pt1 | contig 19288 bp, 16 predicted proteins | sample UN2MG_FD_202237 | JGI IMG/M metagenome (GOLD analysis project Ga0307379, IMG submission 202237) | Soil microbial communities from Risofladan, Vaasa, Finland - UN-2 | ecosystem: Environmental > Terrestrial > Soil > Coastal area > Acid sulfate soil | place: Finland: Risofladan, Vaasa | collected... | reverse complement strand
TGTTCATATAGCCTTAGTTAGAGATACATCATCGTGGGATTTATATGTCAATGGTGTATCTGAGGCTACGGCTACTAGTTCTATTACCATAACTGATTTATCAGCTCAAATCTCATTAGGGCGTGATATGAACTATGTTAGGTATTTTAACGGTTATATAGATGAGTTTCGTATCTCAAAAGGTATAGCTAGATGGGCCACTGGTTTTACTATACCAACACAACCATACGAATCTGATTATTATACTAAATTACTACTTAATTTTGATGGAGATGAATCATCTTCGAATCACTCTATTACTTTTAATGGTAATCCTCAACTTACTGTTGTGTCTGGAATTAATGGGGCTTATCATTTTGATGGTACTGGGGATTATTTGAGTTTAGATAGTAGTATTGATTGGAATTTTGGTACTGATGATTTTACTTTAGAAGCAATGGTAATGTTAGATTCTATTACATCAGCTGGTAGGTTTATTGCACGAGGGGATGTTACTGGAACTACAGGTGATTGGGCATGGGGTGTTGGTACTGTATGGGGAGGAGGTACTAAATTTAACTTCGCCGATTACTCTGGTGGAGTAACAGATCATCTAAGTAATGCTGTGACTGTAAGTACTGGTGTATGGCATCATGTGTCTATTGTTAGAGATTCTGGAACTTTAAGATTTTTTCTAGATGGTGTATCGGTTGGTACTGCTAGTTGTAGTCACGCATTGAATTCTTCAGATACTCTATATATAGGGGCTAGGGATGATTCTGGAAGGATAGAATTTCTTTCTGGTTATATGGACGAACTACGTATCTCAAAAGGTATTGCTAGATGGACTTCAAATTTTATTCCACCTACAAGTAAATATCAAGGTGAAACTGGAGAAGTTTTACTTCCTGTAGAAATAGAATACTGGGATCATACTAATGAAGAGGCATGGTTATGGACTAAAATACCCACTGTTTCATCTGGAATAGAAACCACACTGTATTTATACTATGATGTGACTCAAAGTGGAAGTTCATATGTAGGTGATATTGGAGAAGTAGTTTCACAAAATGTATGGGACAATAATTTTGGTGCTGTTTATCACATGAGCCAAGATCCATCAGGTGGTACTGGATCAATAAAAGATTCAACCGCTAATAATAACATTGGAACTCCTAACGGGTCAATGACTTCTGCAGATTTAGTAGATGGTAAAACAGGAAAAGCACTAGATTTTGATGGGGGTGATGATGGAGTTACCATAGATAATAGTGTTAGTCTCAATGCAACAGTTTTTACGATAGAGGGGGTAATAAGACCTACTTCTGTAGCTTCTACTTTTGGTATAATACAACATGTAGCATATTCTGGACCTAGTGATAATGGTGGTTATGCTTTATATGGTGCAATTGATACTACTGGTGAGTATTCGGTTGTGGGGTATAATAATGCTGAGACTAGAGTAGAGTATATTGATACCGAAACTAATACTTGGAAATATATAGTAGGTACATACGACGATGCTGATATGAAAATTTATATGGATGGTGATCTTAAAAACACTAGTAATGTAGGCGCTTCGAAGGTTAGATCATCCCAAAACTATTACGCATATATTTCAAATCCAGGTATTTCACTCAATGGTATTGGAGACGAAATTCGTATTTCAAACGTAGCTAGATCAGACGCTTGGGTAAAAGCCAGTTACTATTCTAATTTCGACAACTTAATTACTTTTTACGAACCAGTTGGTGATACTGTATGGGCTAATAAAAAGCAACTTACCATAGATAGCGTTAAGATAGGTGAACCACTTGTTGATTTTCCTATTCTTGTTAATGTTAGTTCTGGAACTGGTACTAATAGTTTTGATATGTCTGATGTATTTACCCAACTTACACCAGACACTACTTCTTCAGAAACTTATGATGCATATACTAAATTGTATTTGCCTTTCGATGGAGATCAATCTGACTCTCAACATACAATAACAGTTAATGGTAATCCAGATTTGTATGCTACTGGTAAATTTGGTGGTAGTATGTATTTTGATGGTAATGGAGATTATTTAAGTATACCCGATAGTGCAGATTGGAATTTCGGTAGTGGTGATTTTACTATAGACTTTTGGTATAAACCAATAGATGCATCAAGATATTACATATTTGCTGGTGGTGACACTTATTGTATGGGTATTGATTATCATTTTCAGGGAACTAGAAATGTTAATGTTTGGGCTAGTTCTACTGGTAGTAGTTGGGACTTAATCGACGCAGATCCTGGTGGTAATGGAATAGGATCTATAAGTTTAAATCTCAATGATTGGAATCATATTGCATGGGTTAGAAGTGGTAATAATTGGATGACATTTGTTAATGGCGTAAAGGATGTAGACATTACTGTTGCAGGAAGTATCTATAATGCTTCTGGAAATATTCAAATAGGTGAGCATGGCGGTGGTTACACTGGATTTTGGTTAAAGGGTTATATAGATGAGTTTCGTATCTCAAAAGGTATAGCTCGTTGGACTACTTCTTTTAGTGGAAGTCTTCCGTCAGCGCCTTATACTACTGATTCTGATACTGTGCTTTTAATGCATTTTGATGGAGATAAATCTAATTCTGGGCATACAGTTGATTTTACTAATGGTAACATGCAGTTACGATCTGATATAGGTAGATTTGACGGCAGTTATTACTTTAATGGAAGTAGTTCTCTAACATTAGCTGCTAGTCAGGATTGGAATTTATCTGAAAGTAGTTTTACTGTTGATTGGTGGGAATACAGAACTTCTAATCCTGCTAATGGGCCAGTATATTCACAAGAATCAGCTGATATTATATTAGGTATGGGGAATGGTGGTACAGACATACAAGTATATTTAGGAAATGGAAGTACTTGGAACTTAATAGCAGCCGGTTCAATGGGTACTTACGTTGCTAACACTTGGATACACAGAGCTTTTAGCTACGATGGGACCACTTATAGAGGATTTGAAAATGGGGCTATCGTTAACGAGTGGGCTGTGGGTGCTATGAGTGACTCTTCATCACGAGTTCTTGAGATTGGAGATAATGGTGGTTATAAATTGAATGGTTATTTATCTGACTTACGATTATCAAAAGGAATAGCTAGATGGACTTCTAATTTTATTCCTCCTGAGTGTAGAGCTGGAACTGATTATGATAATCGCAGAAAACTTACTGTAACTACTGATGTTGTAGGTGAGGAAGTTTATTTATTTTCTGAAATAGAACGTTGGGAATGTAACTCTGAGGCATGGTTATGGACTAGAATACCTTTTATAACTGCTTCTGGTACAGGAGATACAGTTCTTTATTTAAATTATGATAAAGACAAAGAAGATAGTAACTATACAGGAGATACTCTATCGGATCCAGCTAAAAGTGTGTGGAATGATAATTTTCTTAATGTATGGCACATGGGTCAATTACCAATGCATGGTGTGCCTAGTGTATTTGATTCAACCGCTAATAATAACATTGGAACTCCTAACGGATCAATGACACCAATTGATTCAGTGGATGGTAAAACAGGAAAAGCACTAGATTTTGATGGTAGTGATGATGTAATTACTTTAGGATCCATTACTAATACACAATGGACTGCTGAGGTTATAGCTAAACCAATTAATTATACACAGAGTGGTGACGGTTTTATTGTTTTTGCTGGTAAAGGTATTGTTCAGGCTGATGGTTACTGGGCGCTATTACAAGACAGTGATGTTGCAGCTAAAGGTAATACACTTTCCATAACTGGTGATTTTGTTAATATAGTAGCTACTTCTGATGGAAGTTCTACATATAAAATGTATGAGAACGGTGCAGATGTTAGTTCAAGCCATTCAAATCCTAGTTGGTCATTGGCAGGTGCTTATTACATAGGTCAGGGATATTCTAGTAGAAGGCCAGAAGGAATAATAGATGAAGTAAGAGTATCTAACGTAATAAGGGGTGATGCTTGGATTAAATCTACATACTATTCAAACTGGAATGATTTAATAACATTCAGTGACTACACTCAGTATTTTGTGAATTTTGTATTTAGTAATCCTGTTCCTGCGGATAATAATACAGCTTATGGTTTTCAGCATCAATTAAAAATAAACGTCACTGTAAGTGGAAATGTAGCACCGAGCTATACTTATGATGCTGACTTTTATAACAGTTTAGGTGTAAAGGTTGGTTCGACTGTATCAGGCGTAAATAGTGGTGATCAATCTGTTAGTACAGTTTATTTGCCTACTCCATCAGGCGGTGTTGATTATAGTTGGTATGTTTATTCAACAGCAAGTGGATATGATGATACAAGTCCTATTTATACATTTACTAATATGTTTTTGTGTGCTGGTTATACAGAAGTAGATGGTGTTAGAGCTTCTGGTATACCTATAAGGTTGTATAGAAGAAGTGATGGATTATTTATATCAGAAACAACCAGTACTGGTGTTGATGGAACATTTGAGATACCTACACCATACACCGATTTTCATTATGCGTTAGCTTTTCATCCTACTGATGAGTATAGAAATCTAGAAGCCTATGATTGGTTATCTCCTGTAATTTCTTAAACCAATGTATAATGTTTATAAAACTAACGAAATACATAATAAAAATATTAGGATATATTGATGCCATACGATAAACCACCTATAACTAATGTCCCATTCAAGTTTACGTCATCTGGATACACATCCCCAGATTTTACAGAGGTGCCGTTTAGATTTGGATTGAGACCTTCTACTCAGCAAACAGCTGATATGCAAGCTACTATAGATGTATTTGGTAAATATTGTAGTTCTACGTATACATATGTTAAGGAAAGAAAAACCTATGTTGTAGGATATAGTAGCCATGGGGTTCAAATACTAAAAGGTCAAACTATTTATGGTGGTATAAGAGATCTTTGTGCATCACTAACAAGAACACCGCCATACGCTGACTTACCTGCATATGCGTTTGCTTTGTCTAATTTTATGGATTTGTCGGCTTATTTAAAGTCAAACATTCAAGCTCATGCTGATATTGCAGCTGATGTATATGGTATTCCACCACTAGATCTACCAGCTTTTTTACATGGTTGGGATCATAGTGATATATCAGCAAGCGTGTATGGTTGGGCTATTAAAGATTTATATGGTTATATAGGCGCACATCCACCTAATGATTTACAAGCTATACTTAACGTTATAGAGATAAGAGATATACCAGCTAGTATTATAGGTGAATGGTATCACGGTCAGTATGATTTACCTGCTGAATTTTATAGAATTTGGGGGCGCGGAGAAAAAAATCTAGGTGCTTTGCTGGCTGGTTGGGTTGAATTAGACCTACCTGCTTATATAACGTCTGTATACTTTAAAGATCTATCTGCTATTATTCAAGGTAGTCGTACTGCAGATCTTTCAGCCTATATTTATAGTATATCTCCTAAAGATTTACAAGCTTTAATACATGGTTTCGATACACGTGAACTACCAGCTTATATACAAGGTTCATATGGACCATATGATTTGAGGGCTAATTTAGATGTTATTTCTCCTACGGATTTGCAGGCTTATATAAATGGTTTTAAAGGAGTACAAATACCTTTTGATCTTCAAGGTATTGTAGAGGGTTGGAATACCAATGATCTACCGGCTTTATTAAATTTAGTATTCCCAGCAGATTTAAATGCTTATTTGAATGCTGTAGGTAAGTCCGCCGATTTATTAGCTACTATTATACCTAGTACTATTCTAATGAAGCGTGCTTTACAGATACCACTATTAGAACATAAAGATTTAGCAGCTATGGTAAATTTTATGTGCTTCGGATCATCTTATGAAGAATTATCTGCATCTTTATATGCTATACATAAATTAGATTTACCGGCGTTTATTATAGGATGGTATGGTAGTACTTCTGATAATTTAAAAGATTTAGGCGCATACATAAATACTGAAGATTATATAACCCAAGATAAAACTACAATAGCATATGTACCAGAAGTAGACAAGTATTCATTATTAAAATTACAGTTTGGTATAAAAGACCCGTATTATACTACATGGAATACAATAGACATCATGTATGGTACATACTATGCTAAAAATTTATCAGCCTCTATTAATGGGGTATTAAACAGTTCTGATCTGAACGCAAGTTTAACGTCAGTGTTTGATTGGAATTATAGTGAACTTCCTGAGTATGTTAAACCTAAAACACACGAAGTGTTTATTAACATGGAGAGATTTGAGACCCAATGGCGTAGATTTATAGAGTTAATGTTCGATAGAACTGGTACTAGACCATTTGAATATTTTTATGTTGGTGGTACCAAAAAGGTGTATAAGATTGATAGATCTAGAAGTTGGACTATATGGGCTGATGGTTATAGTAGAAATGATGATAGTACTATAGAACGATCAAATGTACGTAGAAAGTTTGTATTTAATATGTCTAACTATAGTACTGTAGATGAAGCTATACGGGAATTAATAGAAAGAGCAGCATATCCAACTAGTTCAGATTTATCTGCTTATATTAATGGTGGATTGGGTAAGCATTTAGATCTATCTGCTAATATTGATATATTAAGTAAATACAAGTGGGTAAGTACATTATCAGCGCTATTGGTTCCGTATTTTAGAGAGTCGTCTGATATTGAAACATCTATATATCCAGAATTTTTTAAGGGATCAGCTGATATATCTACTTCAATAGCCCCAACTGGCTTTGAACCTCCAGTTGGTAATGATGTATTATTTGTATTTGAAGATGAAGGATATTCACCACCAGACTATGACGATGTAGAACCAACATGGACTGGAGATGACTAAAGGAGTGTAAAATGAGCGTATCTTTTGGTGATGGAAGAGATGGAAATTTAACTGTTTTGTCAGGAACATTTAACATTAATACTGATCCTAGTGGATCTAGATCTTATGCGGATGGTATAGCATATAAGGTTACCTCTAACCCTACTACTATATTTATAACTATTGGTATAAGTCCCAACGGAATAGACATTGGAGATAAAGTACTGTTGATCAGCTTGCAAGGTAGTACCTCAGATTACGATGATGTAGGAAACTGGGAAGTATTTGATGTTATAGATATACAACCTACTTTTGTACAAGTTGATAGAGTTCCTTCTAAATCATATGATGGTACTTCTTGGGCTAACCAAAAAGTAGTGATGCAGAGAATACCTCAATATGAAAATGTAACGGTGTCTGGTACTGGCGAGATAATTGCATCTACTTGGGATAGACTATCTACAACACCAGCTGGATCTGCTGGCTATCGTACTGCTACTATATCTATGTTTGTAAATGACACTCTTACTAATTATAATGGCATAAACGTTGCACAGAAAGGATATTATGGAGGTCAATCCGGCGTTGATGGTAGCAGTGCTTATGGATGGCCTGGAGAATCTACTGGACGAATAAATACAAGTAGAGACACTGACGGTACTGCTAAACCAGAAGGTGGTGGAGCTGCAGCTTACTACCCTGGATCGGGCGGTGCTGGTGGTGGGCATGGTACTGCTGGAGCTAACGGAACTCCTAATGCTGATGTTAGTGGCATGACTTTCTATGGCGGTGAAGCTTTCGGTGATGAAGAATTATATAGAATGAACTTTGGAGGCGGTGGAGGAGGTGCTGGTGAAGGTCCTAATGGAAGGACTGGTGTTGGCGGTGGTGCTGGTGGTGGTATAGTGTATATACATGCTAGGAGTATGTATTCATATGGATCTATCACTGCAAATGGTCAAAATGGCCCTAACGGTGTTAAAATATATGATCATAATAGTGGTGGTGGAGGTGGCGGTGGTGCTGGAGGCACTATCTATATAAAAACCTATGATATATGGGGCATAGGATCTAGTATTACGGCTATAAAAGGGACTGGTGGTTTGCGAGATGCATCGGCTGCTGGATCTAAAAATGGCGGCAACGGTGGGGAGGGATTGGTTAGAATAGACTATACCAGAGCTAATGGCGCTAACTGGCCAAATGATTCTGTTATTAATTCGATAATAGATCCAGACCCTTATGACGCTAGATTGCCTTATGGATGGTATTATTTCTCTGGATATACAAAATTTCTGTATGATGTACCTGCTAGTGGGGTACAACTGTATGTTTATAGAAGAGATACTGGTGCGTATATGGGTAATACTACTTCTAGTGGAAACGGTGCATTTGAGATAACTACAACTTATAGTGGGGAACATTTTTTAGTATCATTAGATACTCCTATTGATGGAAACTACAATGATTTGGTGATAGGAAAAGTTATTCCAGCTTATCAAACATAATTTATGTTTTTTTATCGATTTTGTCTAGCAAAACCTCTATTTTATTCTATAATATAGTTGAACTCAATGATAAATAGGAGATAAAATTATATGAAGTTAGAATTTATAGAAGCTCGTGATATTCCAGATGCATGGTTCCAATGCATCTATCGTATTTTGGAGGTTGGACGCAAATATACAATTGATAGAGGTAGTTATGCTGGTCAGCAAAGGATGGAGTTTGACTACGTAACTATCCATATTAAATATCCAGGTGTAAGACCTTTACTACCTGAAATTCCTGCCCATTTAGGTATACCTAATCCAGTAGCTGATGGCTATTTGGAAGAGTATCTACCTCATCTTATGACTTCGGTTAAAAATCCTAAAGAAGATTATTGCTATTCAGATGATACAGAAATTCTTACAGATCAGGGTTGGAAATTATTTAAGGATTTAGATAAATCTGAATTAGTGGCTACATTAAATCCAAATTTAAATACAATCGAATATCAAAAACCTATTGGATATAATAATTTTAATTATTATGGTGATGTTTATAACTTTGATAATAAAAGAATAGATTTTTGTGTTAATACAGGTCATAAATTATTTGTTGGTGTAGGCGATTCTTACTATAAGTGTAAGAATAGTGAGTTTAATTTGATTCCTGTAGAAAAAGCTATTGAGTATAAATTCTTAAAGTTTAAGCGTAATGGTGAATGGGATGGTTCGGATATTCCATATTTTGAGTTACCATCGGTTCCGTACAATAACGATAGATATAAAGGTTATGGAGAAGTTATTAAAATACCAATGGTGGATTGGTTAAGATTTTTTGGTATTTGGTTGGCAGAAGGGGATTTAGGGAGACAAAAAGATAAATATTCTTATCAGGTACGTTTATCAATTAGTAATGATAAAGATAGAAAGACAGTTATGTCATGGTGTGATAAATTAGGTATGGGTGTTATTGAATATAAACGATGGTTGATTATATCAAGTAAACAGTTGTATAGTTATTTAGATCAATTTGGTAAAGCTCATGATAAATGGATACCATCAAGTATAAAAAATTTAAAATCTAAATATTTACAGGTATTATTTGAATCAATGATGTTTGGTGATGGTGATAAAAGAGGTTATAGGTATACTACTGTGTCTGATAAATTAGCTGATGATTTTTCAGAAGTGTGTTTTAAACTTGGTAAATCATGTATAAAAAAATTCGATAATACACAATCTATCAGTGGTTTTAAAAATAATGGTGTTTATAGAATATATATTGCAGATAGCTATAATGAACCAGTGATTGCAAATACTTTGACTGTTAATAATTATATCGGTAATCTGTATTGTGTGGAAGTACCAAAATATCATATAGTATATGTACGTAGAAATGGAAAAGCACATTGGTCAGGTAACACATATGGTGAACGTTTAGAGTACCAAATTCAACGAGTTATTGATATGTATAACAAAGATGGTCATGGTACTAATCAAGCTTGTATGTCTATTTCTATGCCTACTGACATAGATTTAAAAGATCCTCCATGTTTGAGGTCTATAGATTGTCGTATAATGGATAACAAATTGCATTTTGTTGTCTATTTTCGTTCATGGGATCTATGGTCGGGACTACCTGCTAATCTTGGGGCTATTCAATTACTTAAGGAATATATGTCAGCGGAAATAGGGGTAGATGATGGGGAGATTATTGCCTCAAGCAAAGGTTTACATCTTTATGATTATATTTGGGAACTTGCCAAATTGAGGACATGTAGCAATGGATGAAATTTGGAAAGATATACCAAAATTTGAAGGATATCAAGTATCTAACTTAGGCAACATATAGGAGAAATGTTTAGTGTTTCTCGTGATGTTGTAAGTAAAATAAAACAAAGGAAGAATTGGGCATGGGTATGAATTATATTTTAAATACTAAAGTGGAAATTTCAGAAACAGAATTAAGGACCGGGAAGGTAATGCTGTAATGAATGAACGTTGGAATAAAGTAGTTGAATGTAAACACGATAATATTGATACAGACTATATTGATGGTGGTTTATGTGAGTCGCCGTATTGTACTTGGTCAGAATATCGTTGTTTAGATTGTGGTGCATATATATCGAAATGTGGGTGTGGTTATAATAATGGTATAAGTAGTTGGCCACATACTAGATGGGATAAGATGATTAAAGAAAAACAAGAGGAGATTAAGTGATATGAATTTTACAATACCTGTAGATGCATTTCAAAATGTAGTAAGAAAAATGAGTTATATACTTAAAGTAGCAACGGATGATGTTACAAGTATGATGATGATTGAAGCGTTAGATGATGAGGTAAGGTTTTCTGGAAATAGTGGGTCTGTTGGTCTATTGATTACTAATAAAGACTGTGATGTTGCAGAAAAAGGTAAAGTGTTGTTACAGTTAAGAGATATTAGTGGTTATATCGCAAAGTTTGTTCCAATAAATAATGGTGTTGGTACAGAAAAATTTAATATTTTATCTAAAGATATATTAGATGAAAAAAGTGAACAAGTAGTTAATACGGAATGGGTTATAAAGTCTAAGACCAGTTTTAAGTCAGGTAAACCTGCTTATAAAACTTTAAAATTTAAAAGTTATGACACTAATTCGTTGCCACCTATTAAAGAATTTGAAGATGCCGAGTTAATCATCAATAGTGATATTATACTCGAAGGTTTGAATAAGATTTTACATTGTGTTGATCCAAATGAAATTAGAGAAGCGGTAGCTGGTATGTATTTATCTATCGATGACAATAAGATTGTGTTTACTGGAACAAATGGCATAAAACTTGCTGAGGCTAAGTTGGACGTTGTTGCTGATATAAAACAATCAGCACATGTGTTGAAGTATTCAATGGCTTTGGCTATGAAGATGGCATTAGATCATAATTCGCAGGTTTTTATTAAGTTTGAAGATCGTCATATGTACGTTAAGTGTAATGATGTGTATTTAAGTGGTGGTCTAGTGTTAAACGAACCGTACCCTAATTACATTGAGGCATTACAGTCATATGAAAAAACACTTTCTATACCTAGATTTGATTTAGTAGATAGTATATCTGCAGCAATAAGTGTACTAGACGCGGAAGACAACCATAGGTTGACTATGAATTTTAGTGGTAATACACTTACTTTAAAAAATAGTAGGATAGAGGTAGTACATGAATTTGATGATGAGTTCGAACATGAATTAAACATCGATCTGAATGGTACGTTTTTATTACAAATTGTGTCTGATTTTATAGGAGAGTACATAGAGATTTGTTTTACAGATAACGTTGGTTCTATTAGCTTTAGAGCTAAAGATAATCCTGATTATGCATCTTTATTAATGTTATTGAGGTTAAGATAATAGTGACAAAGCAGTTAGACATGTTTTCTAATAATAAATCAATAGAAAAAGCACGTATAGATGCGGCTAAAGAAATATTAATAAAAGTTGGTTATAGGATAATAGATCCTTTAATAGTTAATAAAGATATAACTAATGCCAAGCAGTTACGTGACTATTTTTATATGAAGTTAGATTCTAAATATCCACATCGACTGAGAGTACGTTTACCTAATATAAAGTTTGATATGCAACTTATTAGTAGATTCATTGAATCACAGATGGATGGTACTAATAAGTTTACTGCTATACAACAATGTGTAGATATAATTAATATGTTATTTGATAATGAGTCTGATTTTAATTTTAAATATCCTATAACTGATATAGGTATACTAGGTCAGGGTAAATTATCTTGGATAACATCTAAAGCAGTAGAACTATTAAACAAACGTAGGTGTGAATTGTTGGAAAATGAAATTTATAAAAAGGCTGATTTACTAGAAAATGAATGTGAAGTAAATGCCGATGATGTATCAAATAATTTAGATAATCTATTACTAAAGATGGGGGGATAATAATGGCTAAAAAGAAAGAAAAGGTTGAACCAGCTGAACATAGTATATTGACAATTGCTGAAAAAGCTATAGAGAAAAAATACGGTAAAGGTGTGATTAGTGTTTTAGGTGAGCATGCTGATTTGGTTATCGATTCTATATCTAGTGGTTGCTTATCGTTTGATGCTGCTACAGGTATAGGTGGTTTTGCTCGTGGTCGTTTGTATGAGATTTTTGGTCCTAATAGTAGTGGTAAATCTACATTAGCACTTAGTACCATTATGCAAGCCTTACTTAGAAATCTTATGGTTGTATATATAGATGCTGAACACGCACTTGATCCTAAGTTAGTTAGGCGTATGGGTGAACAAGTTGGTGTAGATGCTGATCAAATTAAAATGGTTCAAGCTTATACTGGCGATGATAATTTACAGATAGCAGAAGAACTTATGAAAACTGGTGAGGTTGATGTGGTGGTAATCGACAGTGTGTCTGCTCTATTACCAAAAGGTATGGCTGATGGTGAGATTGGTGATAATTATATAGGTTTGTTAGCTCGTTTGATGAGTAAAGCTTGTAGTAAATTAACACCTATTGCTAATAGAACTAACACTTTATTAATATTTATTAATCAAATTAGGCATGATATAGGTAAATGGGGTGACAGTAGAACGCCGACTGGTGGTCAGGCTCTTGCTTTTTATGCTACTGGTAGAATTAAAGTAGAAGGCGGTGAAAGTAAAGCGTCCAGAATTATAGATGATGAAGGGGTGGTTATTGGACATGAAAGTAGTTTTGCTGTTATAAAAAATAAATTGGCAGCTCCACACGGTACTGCTAAAATAGACCTTATATATGGTAAAGGATATAATTTTGTCTCTGAAGTAGTTAATTTATCTATTGATCTTGGATTTATAGATCAAAGTGGCGCATGGTTTGAATTTGAAGGTAATAGAGTGCAAGGTAAAAGAAATGTTATTGATTTTTTTGCTAATGATGAAAAGATATATAATATGTTTAGAGATAAAGTAAAGTCATCTTTAGGGTTGATATAATATTATGAGTGTACAATCAGAACATATATATGAATTACTTTACAATATTTTTCCACATAATAAAGTAGTCAAAGAACATTATGTTAATTTTAAAGGTCAGCAGTTATTTTTTGATATTTATATAAAGGACTATAGTTTATTATTTGAGATTCAAGGTAGACAGCATTCAGAATATGTTAAGCATTTTCATGTAGATAAGCAAGGATTTTTAGATTCCAAAAAGCGTGATAATCTTAAGATACAATATTGTCAGGAAAAAGATATATGTTTAGTAATAATTAATTATGATGAAGCACTTACCTCTAACGAATTAATTGATAAAATAAATAAATGTATTAAGTAAATGGGGGATGTTATAGTGGATATATTGATAAAAGATATGAAAGATGATATACTTGATAAAGACTGTATAGATTTTATTCCTTTAGATGATGGTACTATTATTGGTGATAAGAAATATTGTAATAGATCTTTTCAATGTAAACAAATAGGATTTTATTCTGAATATTGTAAATTTTTTGATAATAAAGGTAACGTAGTGGTGCAAGATTATTTATGTACTGGTAAAATAGTTAAACCAGAAGAAGTTTTGAAAGATGAGGAAGCATCATAATGGATACAAAAAACTATTTAGATAAGAGATCAAATATACTTATGTTGGAAAAAATGCCAAAAAATTCATATATTATGGAAGAGATTTTTTCGTTTGATGTTAGAAACTTAGAGAGTACATCATCGATAACCATTAGTCAGTATGTTATAGGTTTGTCTCAGTTTTTAATATACTTTGGTTCACAAGTAAATAAGACTAAGGTTTCGCTTATGCAGAAGCGTAATATGATAGACAGTTATATAAGTAGATCGGATATAAAAGCCAAAACTAAGGCTGAGAAACGTCGTAAAGTTATAGATGCTCACCAAGAATTGTCACAGATAGAGCTGGGAATAGAGACTGATGAACAAGAATTAACGTTAGTTGAAAATAAAGAAAAATACTTTTTGGAACTTATTAATAGTTTTAAAAGAGAACTTACAAGACGTGAAAACGAACTTAAGTTGGTTAGAAACGAAAGGAGAGTTTAGGTGGGAGAAAGATCAAAAGAATTATTTTGCCGTCCTGTATACGAAAGAGCATTATTGTCTTATTGTTTTAGATCAGTCGACAATTACTATTCAATCTCTTCTATGGTATCTAGCGAAGATTTTTTAAGACCTGAACATAAATTAATATATGTTATGTTAGGTACTTTAGTTAAGAAAGGTGTGTCACTGTTTGATGGTCCGTTAATTATAAATGAAGCAAAAGACAATGATATATTAGTACAGATAGGTGGGTATGAATATGTTAATGCTATTATTGATATGGACGTAAGCGATGATAACCTACCATATTATATTGAAAAAGCATTAGACGCCAGTACTAAATATAAAATACATGGTTGTTTGAATAAACACAGTAACTCATTAGAGACTAATGCTCAGGAAGAGGACATAAAATCGTCCGATATAATGGATAGAGCTGGTGCGGATTTAATGGATTTGTCAATGAAGTCTAAATTTGTCAAAGAACCTAAAAATCTTGCTGATGGATTGGATGAATACATTGAGGAACGAAGAAAAAATTCAATAGAATATTGTGGTATTAGTAGTGGTTTTCCTATATTAGATAAACGTATTGATGGGTTAGTACCAGGTACGTTGACTGTTGTATGCGCAAGACCTAAAGAAGGTAAAAGTACATTCTTGTCATGTATTAGTTCATATGTTGCGTATAGTTTACGTAAACCAGTGTTGTATGTGGATACCGAAATGTCATTTGAAGAATGGCGAGCTAGAATAATTTCAATGCTATCTGGTGTAGAGGAGCGTAGAATAAAACATGGTGGATATTCTGATGATGAGTATAGTAGAATATGTAAGGCTTCATTGTTAATAAAAGGTAGTAAATTATTTCATGAATATATGCCTGGTTATAATGTTGATAAATTAATATCGGTGTATAAAAAATATAAGTATAAAGAAGATATAGGACTAGCGGTGTTTGATTATATTAAAGCACCACAAGGAGCGTCTAACGATAAGAAGGAATACCAAATAATAGGTGATGTTACTACAGCACTAAAGGATTTAGCTGGTGAGTTACAAATCCCAGTGCTGGCTGCTAATCAAGTTAATAGACAGGATGATATCGCTGATAGTGATAGAGTACTTAGATATGCAGATGTTATATCTTTTTTTAGACGTAGGACACCAGCAGAGTTAGATGACATCCAAGATAAGTTTAATCCGTTTCATAACGATTATGGTACGTATAAATTATGGATTAAAGAAAGTCGTAGAGGTGGTCATACTCCACCAGAAGGTATATGTTTTTCATTCAAGAAAAAACTTTTAACTGTTTATGAATCTAAACGTCAGCTTATAGATTATGATAGTTCAGAATATAATGATAAAGAAGGAGTAATAGATAGTGGTGGGAATGGAGCTACAAAAACAGAATACGAACAATCGTACAAAAACAACGATATCTCAAGCTTCTAGAGATGAATTCTCATATAGATTAGATAGACTACGTGAATCTATAGATGCTGAGCAGTTGTTGGGTTTGTTAGGGTTTAAGATAACCAGTATTACATCTAAAGATGTAAGAGCACCATGTATTATTCATGGTGGTGATAATAAAACCGCATTTAGAATGAACAAAGAAACTAAAAGATGGGCTTGCTTTTCACATCATTGTCATGAAGATATTGGGTTTGGTGTTATAGATTTGGTTAAGCATAGACTTAATATGACTTTTATGGAAGCCGTAAATTATTTGGAAAGTATAACAGGGATAAATATACACGATGAGTATAGTTATATAGAGTATAAAAGGCAGAAAGATAGGCGTGAAGTAATACAACAATCTGACAATAAAAAGATACCACCAGCACTTACCGATGAGATATACTTAAAAAGTTTTAAAAAGTTTAGATCTGAATATTTTGAAGAAGAAATAAATGGTGGGTTTAGTAAGGAAATACTTGATGAATTCGAAATTGGTGGTGGTTATGTAGACAAATTTGGTTTTCAAAGAGATGTTATTCCAATAAGGGATAAAGATAGTAGACTGATGGCTTATAGTTGTAGAGATATTACAGGTAAAGCCGATTACGATTATAAGTATTTACTAACAGAAGGGTTTGATAAAGATAAGGTGCTGTATAATTTATTTAGAGCAAAAAAATATATGGGTAACTCTAAAACACTTATCGTTGTAGAAGGATTTAAATCAGTTTGGAATTTATATAAAGCTGGTTATAAAAATGTAGTTGCGTGTATGGGTAGTACTATTACTGTAGGACAACAACATTTGTTATATAGTACAGCGTTTAATGTTATGGTTTTATTTGATGGTGATAAGGCTGGTGTTAATGGTACTCTGAGAGCGTTATCTGATATGAAAAGTAAGATAAATATTGTGCCCTTGTTTTTACCATACACTGATCATGATCCAGGGGATCTTAATAGCAAAGAACTACAATCAATTATTGGTATTATAAATTAAAAGGAGATAATTATGGACACAGAAGAGGGCACAGAGTTTAAGAAAGTCATTGGTACACCGACTATGATGTTGTTACCAGCACGAAATTATGCTTTTAAAGTTTTTGAGCACGATTACACCATAACTTTACCACGTAGAGGTAAGTATGCTGATTTTGACAACGTTATGTTCTCCGAAAATGATGGAGAATTTAATATAATGGATTATGTTGATGACGAAAATGGTAATGTATTATTTATGCCTTCATTATCAAAGGCATTGTTTGCTACCGCTCAATATCCAAAGTTAGAGGATGACCAAGCTTTCATTCCAATAGCTATAGTTATACGTGAGGACGATATAGAAATTGTTGGCAACATAATACAGATGATTAAGGAGAACTAATATGGATGATAGAAGTAGTTTAAGATGTCAAGGATGCGATAGTTTTGGTATCGTAATGTATACCGATGAGATACCATGTGTATGCGGAGAAATGGTTCATGTGAATTATGTATCATGTAGTTGTGGTTTTTCTTGGAGAGAGGCTAATGGTTTATACATTGATGGTGGTAAATTTAGTCAAGAAGAGGTATTAGAATTATTAAGTGAGCTAGAAAATGTCTTTGAATCAGAAGGCGCTATTAGTAATGATACACCTATGGGAGAGTTAATACATAAATGTATTAGGTGTGGTGCTGTAGCTGCGCAAGTAAAAACTGGTGTGTACGAATGTACTTCATGTGATTTTTCGTGGGAAGTTGATAAATTTAATGAGTAAAATACTATCATTTGATGTTTCTTCAGTATCTACTGGATGGTCTTTTTTACTTGACGGTAAACCAAAAGAGTTTGGTAAAATAGTACCACCCAGAAGTTACCGCTTACAGGAAAAGTTGCAGTGGTTCAAGAGTGAATCAAACGTTTTACTTAAGGTATACTTTCCTGATCATATAGTCATAGAAGAAACGTACTTGAAGAACGTAAAGACTTTGAAAACACTGATGCAATTTATAGGTGTTCTGAATTTAGAGTGCTTTTTTGAAACAGGTAAGGAACCTATGTTCATAAGCCCTCAAACGGTTAGAAGTCATTATAAACTAAAAACCAAGGAAGATGTATTTAGTTACGTACAAAATAAATATAAAGCAAAGCTGAAGAATTATACATTTGATACTGGTAATGATATTACAGATTCTATATTACAGGGATTATATTTGTATGAGGTATTGTCAGCAGAGGGAGAAAATTAAAGGAGAAAATTATGAATGAAAATGATGTAATTAAGTCGTTTAACATGTCGGCTACTCGTATGTCGTCATATCTTACATGTAAACTTAAATATTGGTATTCTTATGTATTACATTTTCCACGTAAAGGTAATGTATCATTTAAATTAGGTATAGCTGTACACGAGGCATTAGCAAAAGCAGGAGATATATGGATGAAAAAAGAACAATTTACTGCTAATGATATAGCACGTATTAAAAATATGTATAGAGAAGTAGCTGCTAAAGAAGGATTGCAGGATATGTCAATTTATGGTGACGGTTTAGAAATGGTTCTATCAAGAGTTGATAATTTTGATATGGGTAAAATAGTTACTATTGAGGATAGATTTAATGTAACTACTCCTGATGGTGTAACAGTTATAGGTGCTATGGATAAAGTAGTAGAACTTGATGAAGAAACTGTATTAGTTGTAGACTATAAGACGTCTAAATATTTTATGACTCAAAATGAATTAAAGGCGGATATTCAATTGTCTATGTATGATTTAATAGCCAGTATTAAGTATCCTGGTTTTAAGAGAATTATATTGTCTCTTGATTATTTACGAGGTGAACCTGTATATACATACAGAACAGTTAGTGAACGTAAGATTTTTGCTAAATATCTATTGGCAGTTTACGAAGAAATGTTGAAGTTAAAAGAATCAGATGCTGTGCCTATGATTAATGATATGTGTAATTGGTGTGATTATAACGATAGCTGCCCGGCTTATAAGGAATTAGTAAAGGATAAAAGTATTTTTAAGAAAAACTTAAATGAGTACAGTGACGAAGAGTTAGTTGAAGAGTATGTAGGTATAAAAAATAAATCACGAATATTATATGAGTATGAAAAGCAACTTAAAACCCATTTAATGAGTAAGATTGATAGAAACGGTAGTGATTTAAGATGTGGTAATAAACATGTGTATATTCGACAAAATGGTATTACTAACTATGATGTAGCTACTGTTGCTAAACATGTACCTAAAAAACACTTTATTAATATGGCTAAGGTTAGTAAAAAAAGTGTTGATGAGTATTTACGTGATCATCCAGAATCAAGAGCATTTATTTTAGGTTCATCTCAGAAAAGTTTTACAGCACCTTTTTTGGCATACAAGACTATTGAAAAATAGGGGGTATGAATATGAGAAAATCAATAATTATAACAATGGATGGATATTTTAGTACTGATGGTCCTCTGGTATCTAGTTCCTAT
>Ga0307379_10004726_pt1 | contig 19291 bp, 22 predicted proteins | sample UN2MG_FD_202237 | JGI IMG/M metagenome (GOLD analysis project Ga0307379, IMG submission 202237) | Soil microbial communities from Risofladan, Vaasa, Finland - UN-2 | ecosystem: Environmental > Terrestrial > Soil > Coastal area > Acid sulfate soil | place: Finland: Risofladan, Vaasa | collected... | reverse complement strand
CTCGGCCAGAGTACGACAGACACCAACATCGGGGCCGATATCAACTGCAACGGCAGAATTGATATCCTCGATCTCATCCTCCTGCGAAACGCACTGTAAGGTCTTGAGCGCGTCGGTTCCCCGGTTGCCCACCGGGGCGGGTCTTGCCAAACGCTTCGACCCATTCTCGCCGACGCGCTTTTTCATGTCTACGCGGCAACTAATGACCCTGGGATTGCACTTGAATCCGGTATAGGACGCCAACGAACAATCACCAGAATGGTCCCGCTACTGACAGCCGCTACCTCGACCTGCCCCTGGATGGCATCATTCCTGTATGACGTACGGGCAGCAAGCCAGCACGTTGCCGATGCGTCGCTGTCGGTCGTCGGCGTTGTGTCATACCACAGATGCGGAGCATCGAGGTCGCCCGCTTCGATGGCGGACGTTGCCGCAATCAGATCACCGGCAGAATCCCCTCCGGTAGTCTTGAGTTTAATGGTCGCGCCCGCAGCTCCATCACACGAAGTTACTACCTCGGCCATCAGTTGGTACTCAACGCGACCAGTAATTGTGAATAGGCTGGTACTGGCAACACCAGCGGGTGCCCAAACCTTGTACGCCATCCTCCAATCATTCCACCGGGCCATCGCCTGCATGTCGGCGTAGACCGAATCGCCGATGTCGCTCCCGCCGTCCGCCGAATACCCCAGCCCAAGTCTTGCACTGAGATCGGTGAGCAAATCAAAAGGGTTCAGGGTGCCGCTCCTCTGGCACCACACGTCGATTGCATCGGTCGATGAACCGAGATACACGAACACCTGATACGCACACGCACCCCGAGTGTCCACCATCAGCGTAGCCGGTGTATTGTCCGCCGGGGAATGCTTCGCCACGCCAATCGCGTTGCTCGTCAGGGTGATCGTGTCCGCCCACATGTCGCCCACGGTCGCCGTCGCGCTCCCGATATCGTCCGAGTAGATCAGTGTGCCGGCCGTAATCACGCCCGTGGCCACAACCTCCGGGACAAGGGGCACCGCATCCGCACCATCCACCACCGTAGCCGCCCTGCTGTAGAGCACCACCTTGTAGTTGCCCGTCTTCCCATCGGTCCCCGCCGCATCCCGCAACCCGAACTTGAACCGCAACATCGGGAAGTTCTCAGTCGAGCGAATGCCAGACGTACCCGCCGTGATCGACGGGGCAGTACTGATACTGGTCTCGACCGCAACTGCCGTAAACGAAGTGGCCTTCGTCGCGCCGTCCAATATCAATTCCAAGTCGCGCTGCAAGGCACCCAACGCCCTGGTTGGAGCCAGAGTACGCGTAAACATGGTGTTCGGAGCCGTCATAGCCATGTTGTCTGTTCCTGTTATTACCCTACCTAGTTAGAACGGTGTCGTTGTCATTTCCGGAAGATCGTCAAACGAAACAAACTCATCGGCTTGCGGCTGCTGTGATTGCTCGCTGCGCGGGAGGAATTGAATGCTCTCCGCCGTAACGAACATTCGCTGTTTGTTCTGCCCCTCTGCATCAACCCAACACTCAGTTGTCAGATGCCCCTCCACGAGCACAAGGTCGCCGACCCGCCGATTATTCACTACCGCCACGGCAAGCTTCCCGAAACATTTGACTAGCACGAATGCCGTTTCATGTTTGCCTCGGCCCACCCACCGGTGCGGATTATCTACCGCGCACACGAATTCTGATACCATCGTCCCGCCCGATGTTTCGTGCTGCTTTGGATTGTCAGTCAAATTGCCGCAAAGAATAACTTTGTTAAAGCCCGGCAACGGGCACCTCCTCTATCTGTTCAGCCGTTGATTCTGTAATGATTTCCGCCACCTGGCACTGCTGCTCGGCGTGCTTCACGGACTGCCGCAGGAGGTGACAGGTCAATTGCTCTGCCATCAGCCGCGAGCCTGCGAAATATGTTGCTACCTGGTATCGCACCAGGAATGCCGCGATGGTGGCGAGAATCGCGTTCTGGTGAACACGCAACCTCCCATCCGGCCGCCGGTTCGCCCGCCCCGTCAGCACGTCGGCCAATGATCCCTCAACGACTATCGCCCCGCCCGCCACAGCCAGTTTCTCAAGTTCGCGCTCAAAACGCTCCCGCCCATGCGTGATCGAGCTGAGGAAGTCAGCAGGACTTTTCCGCTCAACGGTGAAGGGGCTGCCGTCGGCCCGGTAATCGCCCGCCTGTAACGTGCCAGGTGCCGCCTGCACCATTGGGAAATCGGCGAATGCCCACGGCAGTTGTTCGCGGGTGTCGATTGTGATTCGCAAAACGCCATTCTGCCGTGTTATGCCGGGCATTACTTGCTGAATTATGTCACCGATGTGTTCAGGTTCCGACATCTAGCTGTTCTTCACTTTCTCGTTTACTGATTTCAGTAAATTACTATGCCTGCCCCGTGAACAAAACCATAACCCTGCCAGACGATTCCGAAATACCCGCATTCTTCTGTCAATTCGCGTAACATGGTGTAACGCTTCGCGTAACATGTATTTTCCGAGAAAGGCATATTCCATAAGGCTTTTTTAGTTCCCGATTTTCTGTAACGCATGTAACTTCAGTTTCCTGGTTGACCGCCATGTACACCCTTCATGAGAACTAATGGGAATCCCGCGTTACATGCGTTACAAAGTTACAGGAGCTTGATGCCGTACCACCCGCGCACGACCTTACCCGCCACGCGATTAGCTTGGCTTTTGCATTCCATTGTCTTTAACCGATCCGTCACGAGCCGTCCCCACCGTAGTTCACTTGCCCCCTCAAATGCTTCTTTCAGTTGGGCAACCGGCGTCCACGCTTCGGGATCGAGAGCTGCCACTTCGCCAAGGAACCCGGCGAGCGGGTCTTCGTCCGCGCGGTATTCCGCCGTTGCCGCTTTTACCGACTCAGGTGCTGGCATTCCGCTTTCAAGCCTGGCAAGGTTGCCCTGCACGGCCCACGCGAGAATCCCCGGCCATTCGGCCTTGAGCTTTTCGAGCAGGTGTTTGTCCGGTGGCCGTTCGGTGCCTTCCAAGAACTGCACGGTGAACGGCATCAGCTTCACGCGTTCCCACGCTGCGGCCGAGTCATCCCGGATGTGTGGTCGGTGATTCGTGACCAGCAGCAACTTGAACGTCCTTGGGAAATCGAAATAATCAGTCCGCATATATCTGCCGGTAAGAGTCGAGTCGCCGGTCATTTCCTTAACGAGTTGAATCCGCAGGTGTGCCCCTTGCTCTGTTTCGCTACCGACGACGAATCGCATCCCGTGAAGTTTCGCAAGCTCGGTCGGGTGTTCTTCGCTGTGCCGCACCGTTAAGAGACTTGCCGGCGCCTTGCAACCATAGTCGCCCATGAAGCCAAGGATCGTGTCAAGGAAAACGGATTTACCGTTTCGGCCAGTGCCAAAAAACACAGGGAAAATGTGCTCGGAGATATCACCCGTCAGCCAATAGCCCGCAAGCCGTCCAACAAAGTCTATCAAGGGGATGTTGTTGTTGAAAATTTCCGCCAAGAAGGTCTCCCATCGCGGGCACAGAGCCTTGGGATCGTAGGCGACGGGGGCAAGCTTAGTAATCAGGTCGTCCTTGTTATGAGGCTTCAACTCGCCTGTCTTCAAGTCGACGGTGCCGTTCTGGACGTTCAAAACCCAGGTCTCTTTGTCAAAATTATCCGGCGTCACGGCCAATAGTGGCTTAGTGAACTCAAGAATGCCTCGTATGGTGCTAATACGCTCACAGGCGTTCGCCCAATCACGTAATGCCTTCCGCCTGTCGGAGTCTTGTTCGTCCGCCGCTTCCTGCGTAATCAGTTGCGGCAGAAGCATCGCCGTCCGCTGTGCATGGAGTGCCGCGTCCCGCGCCCAACGGCGGCCGTCCCACATCAGCCAGGAGTTCCACGGTTCGCACCAGCGGAAGTTCTCTCCGAACACCTGCACGAATCGCTCGGCAGTTCCTTGTTGTGTAAGGTGGCAACCGGCAAAATCCATCCGTGATATCTTTGCCTCTTTTACCTGTGTTTCATCCGCGTTTTCGGTGGTTTTCCACACGGATGCGGCTTCGGCCATTCTGAGAATCTCGCCGATTATATCTTCTGTTTCCTGTGCATCACGGTATTCAAGCCAATCTACAACGTCGCCACCCGCGGGTAGTTCATCGGGCGGTTCGATGATCCGAACCGACGCGGGCGGGTCGAGTGCCGACAGGATTTTCGCAACCGCCTCGGCATACTTTCGGCCAGGTATGTCGGCGTCCGGCCAGATGGCGACGTCGCGCCCGGCAAGCAGTCCCCATGCGGACTTCCTCGGTGCCGATGAACCGTGTGCGGAAGTCAGCCCGGTCAGCCCCAACGACTCAATCGCATCGGCGCATGTTTCGCCCTCGACGATGAACACCAAGCCTTCAGTCGGCAGCCGGTCGGCTGCATACAACGGCAACGGTCCTGACGGATCACCAGCACGCCAACCGTCAGCGTCACGGTGGATCGGTCTGAACGTTTTGTCGGGTTTGCCGTGCTCATCGGTGCTGGGAAGATTGAAGCGAAGTATCGTGAAGTTCCCGGTGTAGGTCTGGCAGCCCGCCAGGACACCCCCGGTGCTCTGTGCCAGCGAAGCGGCAGCCTCGTCGATGCTCGCATAAGCGCGACTCTTAGTTCGTGGCGTCACTTTGGGTGGTCGTGCAACCGGTTCGTGACGGCTCTTGTCTTTGCCGAATCCGTTGTTGCCGAACAAGCCCGCCCCCTTCAGGATAGCCTCAAATTCGCACCCGTGAAGACAATGTGCCAGAAGCTTCCCGTCCTCGCCTTCGGCAATACCGAGATGTTGGTCGCCCGTGGTTTTATCTGATTCGCAGCACGGACAATAAGCAGTCCATCTGTCGTTGCCGATGGAACGCACGTCCCTGAAATGGCGGAGATCATCAAGGATCATCTGCCATTACCTCCCGGAGTGGAGATTGACTTGGCATTCGGATTCAGGCGCACATCTTTGGCTGTGAGCTGTTCAACGAATCTGACGATTGCCTGTTTGCTTGTGCAAGTAGAATTGCCGCATTTTACCGCTTCCAGTTTGACACCGTGAAGACCACTCGTAACCCATCGCCATACACACCCGAACGACGGCTTGCACCCCCTACGCCGCCTAGGGAATAGAAGTGTCGCATCCTGCAAGGTTACAATGTCTTCCAAGAGAACGTTAATCATTTGTTAACCTCTCATTGCGTGTTCTCGTATGCTCTCGTCTCTATAGGAAAGGTGGGGCACCTGAGAGATTTGAGAAAATTGAAGTTCTTTTGAAGAATGAGGCGGTTGCCGGTGAGACCTACCGACGAAACAGAGACGCCCCAGGCCGCAATTAAGCCCAGGGCGCCGTGCAAGACATGAAATTATCCTGAATGCAGTTATTTCTAAGACAGCATCTTCAGCTCGGCGTACGCCTCCTGCTCATCGGGCGATAGTTTTGCATAGCATCTCTCGCAGAAGAGGATTATCGACGCCTTCTCATCCTTCTGTTGCGCGCCGACCATCAAACGGACAAACTTAACCCCGCGTCGCTGGCATTGTTGGCATTCCTCAACGTCATTGCCTGCACCATATTGCATCGTGGGTTGCGTCTGGCCTGTTGCTTCATCCTCACTTAGAAACTCGTCATTTGACATTCGGGAGAAGCTCTTCGCTTTTCCACGCCCCCTCCAGTTCCGTGCGGCAGACTCTCGATATCCAACGACGCGCTTCTTGTCGGTATTGTCAAAGACGACGACACTGTTCCACAGGTCATCCGGATTTCTCCTGGCGGCGCTGTTATACGTGGAGATAGTGCCTGCCGCCATGTCAAGTTCGCTGGTCAGGTACTTCCGGCTTACTAGGTCTTTAGGGGCAACATAGTCTTTCACCATTCCTCCCGCATGCCGCAAAGCGTCCCTTATCACATCAACAAAAGATGGCACACCGGAAACCGTATCCGGCGAGAATACAAAGGACATGCTCGTTTGCACCTTCGGGTCGATCTTCTCAAACACCGGCTTCCCGCCCGGTCCCCGGTATCCCAATAGGTTCACGCCGAGCCAGAACCACGGTGCAGCATCACGCGCGTCAGTGCCAGTCAACACTGCATCGAGTTGGTCGTAACACGTCTGCCATTCGGTGCTATCAATGCCCGAATACCGCCCCGCCAATAGGAATGGCCGTATTTCATTCAGCGTGACCGCCTTAAGCATAAGCGCGGACTCTAACGCCATAGACAGACACCACTGAGCATGCCTCAATCCGATATCATCTGCAAAAGCCGGGAGATCGAGAATCCTACTGACGAACGGTTCAGTCCACACATCTATCGGGCTGCGCAACTTTCCCCAATCCCATCGGGCATAAGGATCAAGCAGATGCTTTCTCACGGTGTCCTGTGCAGTCTGGACGTAATGCTCGACGCTCGGATACTCCTGTGCTCGCGGGTGGCCCGGCGCCGGCCACTTCACAGGCCCCGAAAGGGCGGGTGGCACCCTCTTCCGCACGAGGTCAAACCCGTCCCGAATCATGCCGACAAGTTTTCGGTAAGCATCCCCGGCGGGCTGTCCCTTCTCCATCGCCAGCAAAGACCAGTTGATGCGGCGCCAAGTTTCACTGCCGAATCCCGGATCAATCAATGCTGTCTCCGTCCACCGCGCACCGTCTTTCAGGAACCCGCTCAGGATTGTTCCGCTTATGCGGAGATGCTTTTCTCTCAGCAGAGAACTGGCATCGGCAGGACAGCGGTCAGCGATTCTTGAGGCTTGTTCGGCAAGGTCATGTAACGTAGCAGATTGCACAGACATGTTCACTATCCTTTCATCATTGGCACCCCGGCCGACCTGCTGGATAGTGACGGGGGAGCAAGTCAAACCGGGGTGCCATCAAGAGCCGTCGGCCGACGACCCCGTAAATACTAACGGAGGAGAGCGGAAAAAGTTCATTTATCACGCGGTTTTTCACGTGCCAAATTCAGGATTTTCCGCTTAGTTTTTGCCGAGAGAGTAGGCCATGCAGTAGCAACCTCGGCGAGGCCGTCATCGTCTCTCTTTGCGTGTTCCAAACAGCCTGTTTTGTTGTACGGTTTCTGTACGGTTCCAGTGTCATCTGCCGGTGCATGACTGTCAGCTATTGTGCGCTGTCTGGCATCAGGTGAATTCGAGAAACCCTTATCGGGTGTTGGGTTTGGCTTGGATTGCGTGCCAACTGTCGGGGTGTGTCTAATATGTGGTTCTGGCCTATCCTCGCTATGGAAGCGGTTCAATTCCCCCCGCCTCCACCAGTCATCAGGGGCAGATTCGCTTGGTACATAAGCGTTTTCTGCTCCTGCTGCTTTCAAGGCCTGTTCAGGTTGTACGGATTCTGTACGGGGTCGGAACCGCTCGCCGATCTGCTCGACGATGGAACGCAACCGTTCCTGTTCGGCACGGGCGTAGGTGAGAAGGGTGAGGCGGGGATCGTGGTGGCGCATCAACTCTTGCGCTTCCTTGGTGCTCGCGCCGGTGGTGAAGACGGCGGAGTCATAGGTGACGCGCAGACCAGTGAAGCAGGCGACGCCCAGGGCGGTCCGCTTCTCGATCTTGGCTGCTTGGAGCAAGCGGTCGAATTCGCGGCTGTTGTGGAATGACACGAAGAGCAACGGGCGGTCGGGGACCTGTCCCTTGCGGTGCTTGGCGTTGCGGGTGTAGAGGCGGAGGGGCACCCCGCTGTCGGCGAAGGTCTTCAGCCGTTCGGCCAGGTCGCGCGGGATCGGCTGGTTGCTGCCGTACCCGCTCTTGGTGTCCAGCGAGTGCAGCTTGATGGTGGCGACGTCCACGTCGAGGTCGTCGACGGCGAGCGCGCGCAACTCATCTTCACGGTACGCCGAACAAATGGAGGTCTCCATCAGCAACTTGTAATGCTCAGGCGCGACTGCATAGAGTTTCTGCACCTCGTCGTCGGCGAAGGCACGGGTTACTTTGGTGCGGTCGGTGTTGTAGCGGCCGAAGTCCTTCAGCGGGTCTTCCGGTAGGAAACTGCGTCTCACGCACCAGCGGCAGAACGATTGTAGGGCTTCAACGCGGTTCTGGCAGGTCTTGCCGGTGCGGTTGCCCTTCTGGTACTCCTGCATCACGCGTTCCACGCGGGTAAGGCAACCCATCAGGTCGGCAAGAGTCATGACGCTCAACTGTTCCTTCCACCAGTCAAGCAGGAGTTTGCGTTTCAGTCGGTGCGATTCCCGCCAAGGTCGACCGCGCCGTCCGCCTTGCGATCCTCCCCATGCCAAGTAATCCTTTACCACGTCGTCATAGTCGCGCTTGCTGTGCTTTTGCCACGCCTTGGGCACGGGCCTGATGTCGTGGCGGATTTCCCAATGCTTGAGTTGTGTCCGCTCGGCAAGGTTCTGCGTCTTGGCTTTCGACTTGTAGCCCGTGCCAGTACACTGCCTGTTTTTGTAGTCCGTATAGTGGAACCGGTAGTTCGGGAAGACCGTCCCGTCTTTCCGCTTAGTTTGGAAAACACTCGCCATAGTTATTCTCCCTATGGGTCGTAACGGGCAACTCGCTTGACTTCAAGTTGTTCGTCTGCGTCCATCCGCTCGAAGTGGGCAAGGATACGCCCGGTGAACCAACACCGTCGCTTCCCCATGCGGAACGGAGGCGGAAGTTCCCGTCGGGCCACCATTCTCGGAATCGTTCTCGTTGATACCTTCAGAATCTGGGCAAGATGTCCTTCATCCACAATCGTCTTTTCCGGCAGGCGCGCCAACTCATCGATCAATACACCAAAGTGTTCGCTTTTTCCATCCACTATTGCTGTTATCATCTGCGATCCTCAAAATGTCAAACAATCACATCGTTGCACGTCGCGGCATGCTCATAAGTCCCAACGCTATCCTGTCACCGGCTTCTGCTTTTCAACCCAACGCTCAATCTCGGCCGCCCGCCACAATGTCCGTCTGCCAACTCTAATCGGTTGGGGCAGAATGCCCGTCCGCCTGTGGTTCCACACGCTCCGCCGCGAAATGCACAGGAGATGTGCAACTTCGGTGTCGGGGATGAGCAACCTACGCATCACGCTGGCTTCCTTCAACACGCACTTATCCAAATGTAATTCTCCAATGTGCCAATTCAATCGCAATCGTGCATCGGTCAGAGCCAAACGAGAAGCTATTTCTGTGACTTCATACTCACTTATTGCTTTTCTACATTCACAATGAAACGTTCCAGCGTTTTGATGATGGCTCGGGCCATGCTCGTTATCGTTGACGTGGTGGTTTTTTCAGGGTGAAGATCAATGATGAAATCCGCCGCTTCTTGCATCTCACGCAGGGCACTGCTCAGGTCACGGGTATTTTTCCATGATCCGCGAATGATTGCCTTGCTTTTCAGTCTCCCTTTCGTCCATTCGAGAAACGCTTTCTTGCCGTCCTTACCGGCCCGCTGCCAGTAATGCTTGAGTTGTTGAAGATTGTGGCTGTCCCCGGTGAGTTCACTGTCCTTCACCACAACCGCTGCCTCGAACTTTGTCTTTGCCGCACGAGGCTTGTCCTCTTCCAGCACCGCCTTCGCCGCTTCCGGCTCCTCCTTCTGGCGGATATCCTCATAGACTTTGTTGATACTCGTCTCACCCCGGCGTAGGGCATCCTTCACCGGGTCTGCTGCCTTCTGCTTGATCACCTTCGCCTTCGCAATCGTGTCGTGCGAGACCCCCGCGATCTTGGCAACCTCCTTTTTGGTGTCGAGTGGGTTGTCAGATTTCTGACGACCCATTCCAGATGCATTTCCCCCTCGCTGTTCATTTTGTTTCGCCTTCTTCGCGATCAGCGGCTCCAACTTCAGAGCCAGCTCTGCCCGCACGAATGGCGGCAGGTTCCTCCGCCCGAGTTGGTTGCGGATGATCCAAGCTTCTGCCGTCTCCCGGTCAGGCAGTTCGATCTCGACCACCTTGAACTCAATGCCGCGCCGAGTGCAAACCTCAAGGCGCGTGTGGCCGTCGAGCAGGATGTTCTCGCCCGCCCACACCACGAGCGGGTCGCGGCAGCCGTCCTTGACGAGGTTCTCTTCGAGCAGAGCGCGCTCGTCATTCGACAGCACCGGAATCAGGCCTTTGAATTCGGGGTCAATCTTGGGGTTCATCACAGCATTCTCCGTTGATGTCATTTGGCCGATGGCCACCGGCGGATGCGTGAACGCTAAAGGCCCCGGGCCGGCACCATTACCTTGTCCTATCATGCTCATCGTCATGTCCATTGCTTTCCTGAGTTCTTTCGGCGCGAGGCTTTCACAATTGTGCATCCGGCAACGCTTCATTGCACTGAATTCATTATACACACAACACGCACGAGATGCAAGCGAAAGTTAGCGGAGCCGTCCCGATATCAAAAACAGAAACACCCAACATGAACGCTGTAGGTGCTCCAACGTTCGTGCTGTAGATCGGCCGCATCTGGACTGAATGCCTACAACGTTTGTGTTGTAACGCGAATTACTCTTAACCTCTTGCCAGCCAATGACTTACGCCAAAATGAGCAAGACCGGCCGTGCTACAACGTTCATGTTGGACTAATACGTAACCCCACCCACCGCGATCAGTTTCAGTGCAGTACCCTCAGCCTTCCCTGTGCTTATCCTGTTCCTCCTCTCCCTCAACTCATTCATCATAACCTTTCGGTACTGTCTCTCGTCCTTTGCCCGTTCATGCTTGACGAATTCGGGGGTGCCCCATTTTTGCCAGCGGTCGGAAAGGCTATAAATGGTCTTGACCTTGAACAGACCCGTTCCTGGTTCAACTATATCGATGAATCCGAATTCGACAAGTTGGCTTATGGCTCTTGTAAACTGGCCCGTTGTGATCCCGCGCCGCTTGGCTTCTGAATAGCAGAATTCAAGCGCACCATCATTGCTCGGAATCATCTCGTTTCTGTATTTGGGATGTTTGGCTGGCTCGACGCGGACTTTGCGGTAGAAGATCAGGAGAACTTGAGGCGACTTGCCGGTGAGTGCTACAAACGCTCTGCTTTCAACGATGCCGTGCCATATCCAAGTCTTGAGGGACTTACGGAGTTTCTTCCCCATCGTTGGCTCCTCGAAAGAGGCTCCCGCGCCGACAAGCCAATGGCAGGGTTGCATGCCCTGCTGTCGGCGCGGGATGCCTTGTTGCTTGCTTACCTCTTTCATTATACCATCTTCATCTCCGAAGTGGAAGCGATAAATTATTTTCGCAGCAACTATAGTAGCTTGTAGCAAACCGTTGTCTTATGGAAAGGCGAAAGAGCGGTAAAGAAGGCGGACAGAGGCTTGCACAGTGGGGAAGCACAATACCGGGACTTTGGCGTGTCACGCTCTACTCTGTGAATGTGTTCCGGACCCGGCGAGAGAAAAGCAGGTACGGCACACAGATTGCGCACCACGCAAGGGGAGCAACTATGTCGATAGGGTTCGTCGGAATGCTTTTCATGGACAGCACAACAGACAATATGATGTTTCGGGCAAGGACACTTCCATAGAACAACATCAAGAGCTTCGGGGCGGATGAACTTCTGCCGAAGAACACCAACCCTATCCAAATGGAAGCGATGAGCAGGCAAGCGTTCATGACTTGGATTAGACCAAAGAAACCGGCAAGACCGGTTGCAGCGTACTGGTAACTCAACCGACTTATGGTTCCAAAGGACAGGCAGCAGCCAATAGGCGATAAGATTACCATAAGACCAGGTAACTGGAGCCAGCCGTCGATGCCGCATAGACCTGTTTCGGTTCGAGCCTGCTGATCAGGGAAAGCTACCGGTATACGAAGCGTTGTGCCGCAAGTCCGGCACTGTGCGAGTTTTCCCGATAGTTCCACATTCGCGGTGAAGGCCTTGCCGCACGAGGGGCAACCAAACCTGATGATGCTCATAGCCGTCTCCTTTGCTGTGCCAATGTTCTTGTCTGAACGGCAACTTTCTCCGAACCGTGAACTAAGATCATTGGCACCTATTCCCCAACCGTCCTCGCACGAGAATCAGGTCAAGGATATTGATAAGCCCGTCCCCGTTGGTGTCAGCAAGCCAGTTGTCGCCCGTCGCCACGCTCTGCCCCATCCGCCCGCGTATGAAGATCAGGTCGAGGATGTTCACCAAGCAGTCGCCCGTGCTGTCGCCCAACAGCGTGTAGATTGCTTCAACGGTCTTGTCGGCGTCAATGAGCACCTGTTGCTGTGCAACGCCGCGCTCCTGAAGCTCACCGTTCACTGACCACCGTACGAATGCAAAGGTAGCGTCGCCGAGTGTGGCCGTAGTAGGTGCAGAGAGTTGCACGGCGTCACCATCGTTGCACAGGACATCGTAGTCGGTCTCGCCTCCAACGGGAGAAGTAGCAGGGTCGGCTTGGGGCGTAGTGGGGGTAGGTGCCGACAGGGACACGGCTTCTCCTTCGTCACATGCAACGGCATACTCCGTCACTCCCGGCCTGGTGCCGCTGATGCTGACGCCCGATACCGGTGTTGACCGCACCGTCAGCACGTGCTGAGGGGCAAGGCTCTTCGATGCTTCCGCCGTGTTCCCGTAAGCGCCCATGTTGATCCGCTGGCCGTTCGGCGTCGGCTCGCTGGCGTAATCTGAAATCGGGTGTCCCGCGTCGATGCATGGGCTATGCTCGGCGTCAATGATCCACGCGCCTGCACCGCCATTGCCAGCGGGATTCCAACGGCCGGCTTTGGACTTGAGGTGGAAGTCGCCGTTGTCGGGATCGGCGAAGAGGGGATGCACATCGATCATCCCATCGCCGAGTATGAGCGCTGCATTGCTTGAGAAGTACCGATCTCCCTCGGCTCCGTTAAGAAGCGTATAGCTCGCATAGACTATTGATGATCCTGTCAATGCCAACTGTTTACCTGAATTCGTCACCCTTGAGATATTCCAACAGACAATGCAATTTCGGATAACAGGTGGGAAGCAATCGACGATGTAGATTCCACCTCCACCGCAAACTGTATATGGGTATTCCTGCGCCCGGTTCATAACTATAGTGGAATTGAGGAGCCAAAGACCGCAACCAGCAAGGTATAATCCCCCGCCGTAAGAGGAAGTGTTGCCAGCCACAACACAACCGGATATAACCGGAACCGAGTTGCCTGCTGCATAGGCGCCACCCCCCTTTGAACCATAGCCAGATACCGAATTCCCTGTGATGGTGCATTCCTCAATCTTAGGTGACGCTTGATTCAGGTGCAATCCGCCGCCGCTGTTCACGGCCGAATTGCCGTTGAAGACACATTCTTGGATACTACCAGAGTAGCCGCTCATGTAGATACCGCCGCCTTTGTCGGAAGATGCGTTCCCCGTAACCGTGCTTGCGGAAATCGTGAGGACTGATGAACCAAAGCAGTAGATACCGGCTCCCGTGCCGGCCGAGTTATCGCTGAATGTGCTCTCAACGATGCTCATTTGGCAACTTGCAAGGTTAAGTCCGCCACCGGAAGGTGCGGAATTGTGGCTGATTGTGCTGTCCGTAATCGTGCCGGATGTCGAAGAGAAGTAAAGGCCACCGCCGGAAGACCGCGCCGCATTGCCAGAGATGATATTGCCCGTGATGGTGGGGCTACACTTCCCACCGACGTAGATTCCGCCTCCGTTCACATTGGCGGCATTCGCTGTGATTGTGTTACCGATGATGATTGGCGACATGTCGTAAGATGCCGTGCAGTAGATCGCTCCTCCGCTGCCGTTCTCAGCGATGTTGCCGACAAATACGTTGTTTTGGATGATCGGCGCACCCCCGTCTACGTAGATCGCTCCGCCCCGACCAACTTGGCCCGCGCGATTCTCCAAGAACACGCAATTCCTGATCGTCGGTGAAGCGTACGAACAGTAAATGGCGCCTCCATAGGCACAGACGGGACTGTCGGCGTACCCCCCAAAAATGCAAAAGCCATCCAACACGCACGCTGGTCCTTCCGCCTGGTGAGTGAACATGAACCCGATATTGGGGCTTCCGAAGGTGCCTTCACAGTCAATGATGCACTCCTGCGCGCCGTGCTCGGAACGCACAGTGATTGCTTTCCCGCGAAACCTTATACGAGTGTTGCCTTCCCCGCGATAAATCCCATCCCGCACAATGACCACATCCCCGCCCGTCGCCGCATCGATGCCAGCCTGGATCGTCTTGTGCGTTTCGTTCGGCCCCACGTAGAGCGTCGCCCCGCTCGCCGCATTCCCGATGCACAGCACCGCCGCACACACGCAAACGATGACGCTGAATCTTCTCATGACGTTTCTCCTGATTTGTTGATCAAACACATGCCTCTGCCCGGCAAACGTGGAATCGCACACTGCGCTCTTGCCCGCTACCGCTATTCAAACATGTATTTCAACCTGATCTTTTTTTCGTCTCTGCGGTATTGTTCATCGGTGATGGTCTTTGAATCCAGTTGTGATTCGAGGTCGGCGAGTTCTTGTGTGAGCATACGTTTGGCTCGTTGTTTTGACAACGTGTAGTTTATGTTTTGCGCTCCTTCGTATCCAGCGATTGGGTCCCAGAAAATAGACAAAGGCCAAAGAAGGAGATCGACTACGCCCAAGGCATATTGTCGGGTGTAGAACGATCCGACTCCCGGCAGAAAACCAAGGGCGGTTGCCGTGCCTGTGTTCTTTTCTTCGACGTAGACACCGGAGTCGGATAACCTCATGGCTTCGAGTTCGGACTTCTGGACTGAGTTGAGGGAAGCGCATCCAGCCACGAGCATGCAGGCGAGCAGAACGATGGCTTTCATTGCGAATCTCCTTTCGCGGTTAAGGGAACCGGGATCGATCCAAGCCTTCTTCGATCCCCACAACGCTCAGAAGGGCGAGCAAATGGCCGACAATCGATGCGGCAATGGCGATAGCAAACAGGTGCAACCAACAATGTGTCCACCGGCTGATGGTGGCCGCTGTCATCCATCCGCCTGCCCGAATGACCCCGGCCAGGCACGATAATGCCACCCGTGGTACGGACGGCGGCGGGAATGGCGGCGATGGGAGTTTGATCCGTGACGACGTGAGATGAATGAGTATTGTTCGGACGATTCCGAGCATTCGCCAACCGCCGATTCCGAATACGATGAGGCATGCAAGATAATGGACAAAATTCATGTTTCACCATACTCTTATCACAAGGAACATGACCGCCGCGATCATTACTGACGCCGCTGCAACCGCGCCAATGACGAGCGGCAGACCACGCACCCAATCCCAGTCGCCCGAAGGCTCAAGGAAGCAGTCGAGAAGGATGCGGAGGAGTTCCATTATGTCATCCTTTGCCGCGCCGGGATAATGTGTGTAGAGGAGAACGCCATGCCGTCACCGTAGTATACCACAAGAATTGCAGCCTGTCAAGTACTAATCCGAAATTCCAGAAGGGCGATTTCTGGCTGTCTGACCGGCGCCGTGGGGAGTCGGTTCCATGTGTCGTTATTCCTGTCGTGGCATTTCAAAGAGGATGTAGAACACCAGCGCGGTGTAGTCCTCCATCGCTTCCCTCTTGACCCGCAACTCGTCAAGCTCGGCCTTACGCAACCGCGCGGCTTGCTTGAGCGTGAGCCTTTTCCCGTCAGAATGCATGATCACCTCCCGCGCCGAGTGGCGCACGTGCCGGATCGCATCTTCAGGGGGATTGTAGCCCAAGTCCGGGATGTTAGCAAGTTTTTTGCCGTCGGCACTAAAGACAGTTGTTTAGTGGAAGGTGATTTTCCCGGTGCGCCGCCGTTACCGACCTGAAAACTGGCACGGATTGCCTCTTGAAATCGGTGGCGGGCGGGTGTAAGATGGGGAAAGTGGCAACCTTTCACGGTTGGCGTGAGGCAATGATCGTGTCTTCCCGGAAACCACGGGCGTACTTCTACCAGTTCCCCCCGCTCCTGATCCTGGAGCTTCGCCACGTCATGGGTGAGTCCAACGTGGGCAGACTTGACGCCAAGGTTGCATTCCGGGCCTGGCAGAAGGCGCTCGACGATGAGATCAGTGACGAGGCGTTCCGGCAGTTCGCTGTGCGGGAGTTCAGCACGATCATGGCCGCAATCACGCGGGGAGAGGATGACGTGATGCTGGTGAGGGATATCGGCGGCACAATCTTTCTTCGCGTCAACGGCAAGGAAGTGAGGGTGTGTCGGTAGGCTTCGCCCCTACTTGGTTGCTCCTTGGCCGTCACAGTACGGGCAACGCATCTTCCCAACCCAATATGCAGGGCCTTTGCCGCGAGCGCGCATGATCTGGCTGAACTTGATTGAGTTTGGGTTACATAAAGCACAGCCGATTTCCACCCACACATTCCCTTTTCCGCCACAAGCAGTGCATGCAACAAAATACGTATTAGTTGTCCTTTTGCCCACGACCGTCTGATACGAGCCGCCCTCGCCTCCGCACGCTCGGCAGATGACCTCTACATATTCCCTTCCTGTGCCGTTACACCTCGGACAGGGCAGATAACCCTTGGCCATACACGCGCCGCACGGGAAGTCCCCTCCGATAAAGCGGGTTGTGTGACAGCCTATGCCTTTCATGACTTCTGCAAGACCTACGTACGACCCGACGGAGAGACCGTTCTTTACTGCCTCGGAATCAGTCAATGTCAACAGGGTCCCTTCTTTGCAGAAATGCACTACGTCCTTCACCTCCTCTGCCTTTACGCTCGTCCTTCTCAATGCCTCCTCTTCATCGTAGGCTCTTACTATGTCAAACTCGTCGCCCGTTCCTGTAACACAGAAAAGCGACGTTTTTGCGTCCACCATAGCTTCCGCCAGTTCTGGAGAGTGGTCAGCTTGTTCGGCCGTGGCCCTCATGATTGCGCTGGATGCTGACGTGAACTTCTCCTGAACCTCCGGTATGGTCTGCATACCCGGAACGTATGGCGTGGCGGCTCCTATACACGAACCTGGTTCCATGACGATCCTCTTGCATGAGAAGGCCAATAGAGCAGCAGCGGAAAAGGCGCCGCCATGTGCACCTTTCTTCACGAAGGAAATGGTATTCATATCACGCACCTTCAGCATCTGCGTTGCCATCGCCTCTCCCGTTGCGGCATGGCCTCCACCACTGTCGATGACAAGCACAAGCACATTTGCTTTGCTTTTGCGTGCTAAGGAAATGCACCGGTCCAGCGAGGCAACCACTCCACGATCCGCTAGTAGAGAACCAGAGATGGGAACAATATATGCAAGACAGCCCCTCTTTACTGAGAGCATGACCTTTCCAGCAGTGTCCTGACCATCTCGCTCAGTTACCGGTAACTGGCCCGGATCATTATGGATTACTTCATACTTGCTGAGGTCGAGATAGATACGCGTTCCATCTTCCTTTACAACAAGGCGTTTTCCGTTCATTGATGCTTCTTTAAGTGTTCCATTAAAGCTCTCACCCGTTTCCTTGCTCGTGAAAGTATCGGCGTGAGCAGGCAAGACAACGCCACTGACGAATGCTATCACCAAGATTGACGAAACCAGAAACTGCACTTCAAGTGTTCTCATTTGCATCTCCGTTACCGGTTACTGCGCTTATTGAGAAGTTTGTTTCTCTCGACCTCAAACTCCTGCTGCGAAAGAACGCCGTTATTGCGTAACTGAACAAGTTCGTTCAACTCCGGGGTGATGGTAGTTGCCTGATCCGGTATGAGAGGAATCGAGTCTTGCTCGGAAATCTTACCTTTAGCGTCCCCTTGCTTGATGATGACCTCAACTAGGGCATACCAGTTGCGAGCTTTCTCAATCGCTGCTTTATAGAGGATGCTGTCTTTGCCTGTTTTGATGTCCAGAAAATTGACGACGTGCCTTGGGTAGCGTGTGTTGTTGATGATCAATTCCAAGTCGATTCGGCTTACTTCATGGTGTTGTGTGGTCTTGCCGGATAGCCCGCCAATTATCGCACCGACCCCTCCGAACAGCAAGGTTCCCACAATGGCCCCGCCGATTTGACTGCCTCTTGATGCCATAGTGACCGTGGAACCATCCTCTACTATCTGGCATGAGAGGATATCACTGTAGGAAACAAGGTGTCCATTCCCGGAATCGATAGCCAGGCAGACCTTCTTGCTACTCTCGTCGATCCCTATTCCTGTTCGGGCATCTTCACCCACGAAAAGATGGATAGGTGTGAAATTCGGCAATGAGCGGATGACACTTTCCAGTTGCTTTCTCGCCTGGTTGCCGGATCGTATCACCCAAAAGGCGGTACTAATGATAATTACTACCGTAACAAAAAGTGCCAGCCAGACTATTAGCATTTGTGGTACTCCGTCGTCCAATCTCTTGACCTACTCATTGTCACCTCGTTTATTGTGGAGGATTACACACCGAGCACGGCATGTAGCCCCGCGCCTTTGCACCCTTCAACGAGATCGGAATCTTGCTTTTTGAGAGGTAGCGGCACCCGACCCGGTGGTACTTGGCGCCGGTCTTTGTGGTGTAGACAGTAACGTCTTCTCCGCTGTCGCCTTCCTTGACCGGAGACTTGGGCCGGTCAACCGCTGGTGGAGTCTGCACACCTTGAGCATCAGGAACCTTCTCAGGCGAGTATAAGCCCTTCTCCAACTCCCGCGCCCGCTTCCCGTACTGCCGGAACAGGTCAAGGTGTTTGAACGGGAACACGGTGTAGGTGCTGCCATAGCCCTGTCGCACGATCTCCAGGTTCACGAAGAGGCCGTCCGGCGCCCGGAAGACGTAGGCGAGCAGCCGCTGATACTTGTCGTACGTCCCGACCTCGCCCTCAAAATCAAGGTAAACGTGTTCGCCTTTCAGCAGATTCGACGTGAAGAGGGATGCTTCTCTGCCGTAGTACTGCACCTCCTTGCGAGGGTCGACCGTCTCTGGTGTATCGACACCGATGAACCGCACCGTTTTGTTATCGCCGTCGATCCTGACGACGATGGTGTCGCCGTCAATCACCCTTACGACGGGGTAGGGCACCTTGTTCACCGGCGTCGGGGCAGGTGGTAGGTCAGGAAGCGCATCGTTTTCCGCCGCAAGGACAGGGGCGGTGCGATGCCAGTAGCCGAGTCCACCGAAGGCGGCAATCAGCAGCAGGAAACAGGCAACGACAAGGAAAGGCGCTCTGCGGGAAGTGACGATACTGGACATGCGTTGTCTCCCTACAACGGAGGTCAGATCGGTCGACGGTTTCACGGCACGGCGGGATGCAATGCCGAAATCTGGTCATAGGATAACACAATGTTGGTAAAAAGTCAAGTTGAATTTTGCGAACCAATTCTAACGGGGGGCATGTCAACAGTTAACGCTTTTTTCGTTCAAAATGTGCCTTATTCTATGCGGACTTCATGATGCGGATTTCAAGGTTGGCTACCTTACCACTAAAAGGCCAGTTTT
>Ga0307379_10004725_pt1 | contig 19296 bp, 14 predicted proteins | sample UN2MG_FD_202237 | JGI IMG/M metagenome (GOLD analysis project Ga0307379, IMG submission 202237) | Soil microbial communities from Risofladan, Vaasa, Finland - UN-2 | ecosystem: Environmental > Terrestrial > Soil > Coastal area > Acid sulfate soil | place: Finland: Risofladan, Vaasa | collected... | reverse complement strand
CGAGCCGTCTTCAGCGATCTGCGCAGTGACGACATCTTCGGGCCGGTGAAGCCGCCACCTGCCGACGCCGGCATACTCAGTGACGCGGACGGCAAGGCAATGCGCAGCTCCGAGAGTCAGGCGGAAGGCCAGCAAGAGAATGCCGAGGTGCTCATGAGGATGCTCCAGGAGATCGTGGTGCCGGAGTCCTGGCGCGACTACGGCGGTGACGTGGGGGTGATGCACTACTACGGCGGGCAACTGGTGGTGTCCAACACGCCGGACGTGATTGTGGAGACTGAGCGTCTGCTGAACCTGCTGAAGGCCTCGCGGTCACTGAAGCTGCGATTGGACGCCTGCTTCGTTACGGTGCCGTCACAAGCAGGTCCCACCGAGATGGGCGGCCTGGGCAAGCAGAATGAGTTCGCGCCCGACGAGTTCCGGAAACTCCTGGCAACCCATGCGGATGAACTCTCGGTAACTCGGGCCTCGGTGTCGGGCTTCGAGGGTCAACGGATCTTCACCACCGCAGGGCGTCAGTACAATGTCCTGGTGGGCACGGATGCAGTGGTGGCGTCCGGCAGTGCGGCGTACACGCCGGTGGCCCGGCAACTGGTCAGTGGGGTGACGCTGGAGGTTCAGGCGGTGCTGGACGCAGCCCGGGAGACCGTACTGGTCGATCTGCGCACCTCGTTGGGAGAGCTGAGGCCGACGTCGCCACCGGCATCCGTACCCACTGACCCGTTGGCCGTTGGCAGCTCCGTCCCGCCGTATCAAGTCGCTCATTTCGCCACGAGCGTGTCGCTACCGGTAGGGCGGTATTCCCTGGTCGGCATCGCCCACTACGACGATGATCGGGACGTCATGCTGTTCGTGATGCCGAGCCGGGAGTAGTCAACCTGTTGAAAGCGCGTTCGGGCGCATCAACGATTCGGAGGCGGTTCAAGGCCCAGGAAGTTGGCCAGCAGGTGGTGGCCGTGCTTGGTCAGGAAACTCTCGGGGTGGAACTGCACACCGTCCACGGGCAGGTCGCGGTGGCGAATGCCCATCAGCTCATCTCGTTCCGTCCAGGCGCTGATCTCGAACTCGGCCGGTAGCGTTTCCCGCGCCACCGTCAGGGAGTGATAGCGAGTGGCGGTGAAGGGGTTGGGCAGGCCGGCGTAGACGCCCTTGCCGTCGTGGTAGATTTCGGAGGTCTTGCCGTGCATGAGACGGTCGGCCCGGATGATCCGCCCGCCGAAGGCCTGGGCGATCGCCTGGTGGCCCAGACACACGCCCAGCAGGGGGACCTGGCCGGCGAAGCGTTGGACCACCTCGACGCTGATGCCGGCTTCGTTGGGCGTGCATGGTCCCGGCGAGAGGATGATGTGGCTGGGGGCCAGGTCGGCGATTCCGTCTGGCGTGATGGCGTCGTTGCGGAAGACGCGGACCTCGCGGGCGGCGTCCAGCTCGCCGATCCGCTGGACCAGGTTGTAGGTGAAGGAATCGTAGTTATCGACGATCAGAATCATGGCTTGGCAGCATAGCGTTCCCGAACCCGGCGGGCAATCCGGGGAGTGTTCCACGGGTTGCGCTTTGCCCGCCTGTCGGCGGGCTGCGCTTCACCCGTGGCCACATTCCTCCGCCCCCTTCGGGGGCGTCGCTGCACGGCACATCCCCGATTAGGCCAACGGCGCCGGCTACGAACGGTCGGCCTGTCGAGGCGCAGCTTGGTTCGCCGCCCCCCATCCGCTGAAAGTATCACACACCCGGCACAGTTCGTGTAAGGAATCGGGCAGCAGGCGCAAGAGGGAGCGTATGGACACGGCGGACCAGCGGGCCGGTCGCTGCGCAACGATCAGGAGGATGGTGCGCGCGGCGCTGGTCCACCCGAGGCTGCCGCTTGCCGTGGCGATCCTGTCCGTGGTGTTGGCGCTGCCGTCGCTACGGGTCGGGTGGCTGGCGGACGATCATTTCCTGCGCGTCCGGCTGACTGGGTCGGAGCAGCTCCCGGAGATAAGCGGCTCGATCTTCAGCGCCTTCACCTTCGCCGACGGCGATCCCGAACGCACCTCGCGGATCATGGACAAGGGGTTCTGGCCCTGGTGGACCGCCAAGGAACTGCGGGCGTCTTTCTTTCGTCCGCTGGCCGCGATCACGCATTGGATCGACGTGCGGCTCTGGCCCGACTACGCCTCCCTCATGCACCTGCACAGCGTGCTATGGCTCGGTGGGATGGTCGCGGCCGCGGCCCTGCTCTATCGGCGGCTGATGGGCCCGACCCTAGCGGCCGGGCTGGCGGCGCTGCTGTTTGCCATCGACGACGCCCACGGCACGCCGGTGGGCTTCCTGGCCAACCGCAACTCGTTGATGGCGACCTGCCTGGGGCTGGCGGCGCTGTTGGCCCATCAGCGTTGGCGGCGGAACGGCTGGCGGGCCGGGGGCGTCATCGGACCGATGCTGTTTGCCTCGAGCCTGCTGTCGAGCGAGTTCGGGATCGGGACGATGGCCTACCTGCTCGCCTTCAGCGTCTTCCTCGACCGGGGAACGTGGGGCCGACGATTGACGTCCCTGCTGCCCTACGTGCTGATCGTGGTGGTGTGGCGGATCGTCTGGACGCACCTGGGTCACGGCATCCACGGCATGGACTTCTACGTCGACCCGCTGGATCATCCGCTGGGCTTTGTGGGGGCCGTGGTTCGCCGAGCACCGGTGCTGCTGTTGGGCCAATGGGCGGTGCCGCCGTCCGAGGTCATCTCACTCGGGAGCGTGACCCTGCCTGCGTCAGTTGCCCGGCTGATGTGGCTGGGGGCAGTGGTCGTCCTGGTGCTGCTCTGCCTGCTGCTGTGGCCGCTGGTGCGACGCGACCCGTCGGCCCGCTTCTGGGCACTGGGGATGTTTCTGTCGGCCGTGCCGGTGTGTGCGACGTATCCGGCCGACCGCATGCTGCTGATGGTGGGCATCGGCGCTTTCGGGCTTTTGGGCCAGTTTGCCGCGCAGACCTTCGGAGAAGGCCATGCATATTTCAGTCACAACAACGGGCGCCTGCGGCGGGCAGGCGTGCGCGCGGGCGGCGTGATCCTGTTGCTCGTCCACGCAGTGGTGGCGCCGCTTGCGCTGCCGTTCCGTGCGCTGATGCCCTGGGGGCCGAGAGACACGATCGAGCAGTGTTCCATAAGGACCCCGTTTGATGATTCCATCGCGCAGCAGGACCTAGTGATCGTCAACGGTCCGATCAACATGGCCGCGGCGTACCTTCCGATCGTGCGAGCGCTGGCGGACCAGCCGATTCCGCGTCGGGTGCGTCTTCTGGCCCCGAGCTTTTCTCCTGTCGTGTTGCATCGGCCCGATGAACATACTCTGGTGATTCGAGCCGAGTGGGGCTTCCTGGCCTCACCGCTGGATCGGCTGGCCCGCGGCGACGACCACCCGATGGCGCTGGGACAGCGGGTCGAACTGACCGGCGTGACCGTCGAGGTGACGGCGTTGATGGACAACGGGCGGCCGGCCGAGGCGACCTGTCGATTCGACGTACCGCTGGAAGACCCGTCGCTGCGATGGCTTCGATGGGACGAGGGTGCGTTCGTCCCGTTCGTTCCGCCGCCGGTCGGCGAGACCGTGCGATTGCCGGCGGCGATCCCCTCGCTCGGCTGGTAGAGCGGTCACCTTTCGTGCGCCGGAACGGCCCCGCACTGCTGGTGAGATGGTGTTTCAATCCGATTCTCGCGTTGCACGGTCCGGAGGAAATCCCGACTCAAATAAGCGGATTAATTGAGCCATTGGTCCTGAGATTGCCGAAGAAGACAGGCGTAACTCGCGCCGGGAGCGGCGATTGCGCCCAGGCGCGTGGTTCAGGAAAGAGACAGAACAATCGGTTGACAGCCTACGAATTCGAGCGCAGGATGACGCTGAAGACGACGCCGGCGGCCGGCGCGGGTCGTCGATCGGGATCAATTCATCAATAACAAACGCGGAGGACAGATTATGCAAAGACGATGGGCAGGAGGTTATGGATGCATTGGGGTTTGCCTGATCGGCTGCCTCGCTCTGGTGGCCGGTTGCCCCAGCGCGGGCGGCGGCGGTGGGGATGAGGGCCCCGCGGCCGGCGAAGTGGGCGGTGCCTGTCTCGCCGGCGGGACCTGCAACGCAGGTCTGGCATGCAACACGGGCACCAACATCTGCGAGGCCGGCGGTGGCGAGGGCGAAGGTGAAGGTGAAGGCGAAGGCGAAGGCGAAGGTGAAGGCGAAGGTGAAGGCGAGGGTGAAGGAGAAGGAGAAGGAGAAGGTGAGGGCGAAGGCGAAGGTGAAGGCGAGGGCGAGCCTGAGGTGACCTTCCCCACCAGCCTGCATGACTCCAACTTCCTAGGCATGGAGACCTTCTACGGGGCCGCGAACGGTGGCTTCGAGCTGATTACCGAAGTACCCTACGACGACGCCAGGCTGGACTGCGCGACGTGCCACGACAAGTCACGCTGGGAGAATGCCGACCCGCCCGTCGACTGGCCGGGCACCGGCAGTTGCTTGAACTGTCACGACGACCCGGAGGGCGATCCAACAGCCGGAATCAGCGTGGAAAGGTGCCTTGCCTGCCACGGTCGCCAGACTGCGGAGATCACCACCCAGGCGTTCACCGACGTGCACCGCGATTCAGGCTTTGAATGCATGGATTGCCACACGGCGGCGGAGATGCACGGTGACGGCACCGAGTACGCATCGATACTCGAGTCGCCGAGCCCGCACTGCCTGGACTGCCACGCGGCGGATTCGTTGCCGACCAACCCGGAGCACAGCCAGCACGCCGAGAACATCGACTGCTCCGCCTGCCACATGCAATCGGTGATCACCTGCTACAACTGCCACTTCGAGTCCCAACTCGAGGGCGGCGGCAAGCGAGCCTTCCGGCAGTTGAGCAGTTATGTGATGCTGGTCAACCGGGACGACAAAGTGCACGCCGCGACCTTCATGACGTTGACCTACGATCAGGGCACGTTCGTGGTGGTGGCCCCGTACTACGCCCACAGTATCACCGCCGACGGGCGGAACTGCGCTGAGTGCCACGCGAACTTCGGCGGCGACATCGCGGCCATCAACGAGTACAACACGGACGGAACGATCACCGTAACCACCTGGGACGGTGAGGCTGAAGGACCCGCCCGGATCACCGGGCCGACGGGGATCGTCCCGGTGCCGGAGGACTGGTCCACGGCGTTCCAGTTCGCCTGGCTGGAATATACGGGCGATGCCAGCACGCCGCTTGCGGACACTGATCCGACCTTGTGGGAGAACTTTGAAAGCGGCGCGGCAGAGCTGACCCAGATGCTCTACGCCGAGCCGCTTACGGACGCACAGATGACCGCGCTCGGCGCCACCGGTCCGTAGGTAGAGCCCAGGTCCGCCCGCGGAACGGCGGATGCAAAGGAAAGCAAGGGGCGGCATCCAGTTGCGAAGCTGGATGCCGCCCCCTTCTGTCTTCCGCGTCGTCCGCGGGGCTACGGTCGGACCCGCTCGCCGGCGAAGCGGCTGACGCGCTCGTACGCGGTCGCCAGAAACCCAATAACCGGGAAGCCGCCGCCCTCGAAAGGGGACGGGCCCAAACGCTTGAGGATCTCGAAGGGCTCCGCCTCCGGCGGGCGGATTCCGGGCGACTCCCCGAGCGGGACAGCCAGCGACCAGAAGGCGTCCAGGCACTCCTCCAGCGGCGGGGGATCGGCATGGAGCTGGCGGTAAATGGAGTAGTCCTCCAACGGGGTGGCCGGTTCAGCGGCGCCCCGGCCGGGCTCGGGCGAGGGAAGGTCCGGGGACGATTCGGGCTCTCGGCCGCGGCCCGGAGGCCCGGGCCTTCGGGCGGGCTGGTTAGTGAGATCGGTGCTCATCTTCGTTCATCGCTGCTCTACGTGTTCAGCCTGATCGTTTAACACCCGATTCAATCCTCCGCCACGGCCTCCTGCGAGAGGGCGATGACCTCGCGAAGATCGTCGGTGGACAGTTCGGTCAGCCACTTCTCACCCACGCCGACGATTCGGTCGGCCAGGTCTCGCTTCTCCTCGAGCATGCGGTCGATGCGTTCCTCCAGCGTGCCGATGCAGACGAACTTGTGGACCTGGACGGTCTTGAGCTGGCCGATCCGATGAGCCCGGTCGCTGGCCTGGTCCTCGACGGCCGGGTTCCACCAGCGATCGAAGTGGAACACGTGGTTGGCCGAGGTGAGATTCAGTCCGTAACCGCCGGCCTTGAGCGACAGGATGAAGACCGGCGCGGTGGGGTCGTCGGCCTGAAATCGTTCGACCAGCTCGTCGCGCCGCCCGGCCGGCGTGCCACCATGCAGGTACAGGATCTCGCAGCCCAGCCGCTTGGCCAGGTAGCCCTGCAAGAGTCGCCCCATTCGCTGGAACTGGGTGAACACCAGGGCCCGGTCGCCCTCGGCCAGCACCTCATCGAGCATCTCGACGAGCCGCTCACACTTTCCGCTGCGACCCTCGAGCAGATTGGCCGGCCCGCCGTTGGAAGCCAGTGCCGGATGGTTGCAAACCTGCTTGAGCCGGGTCAGGGCCGCCAACACCAGGCCCCGGCGGCGAATGCCCGCCGCCAACTCGACGTGCCCGAGCATGTCGTCCACCACGGTCTGGTATAGGGCGGCCTGCTCCGCGGTGAGGTTGCAGAACACCTTCATCTCCATCTTTTCGGGCAGGTCCGCGATGACGGTGGGATCGGTCTTGCGGCGGCGCAGCATGAACGGGCGGATCAGCTGGCGAAGCCGGTCAGCCCGCTCGGTGTCGCGATGCTTCTCGACCGGCACGGCGAACTCGCGGCGGAAGTCGGCGGCCGTGCCCAGCAAGCCCGGGTTGAGGAACTCCAGGATGGACCATAGCTCGCTGAGATGGTTCTCCAAGGGCGTCCCGGTCAGGACGCTCCGCTTGCGGGCGTGCAAAGACCGGATGGCCACGGTCTGCTTGGCAGAGGGGTTCTTGATGTTCTGGCCTTCGTCCAGGGCCACTCGATGCCAGGCCACGCGCTGCAGGTGCTCGAAATCGCGATGGGTCAGCCCGTAGGTGCTGATCACAACGTCGTGTTTCAAGACCTGCTGGACGAAGGCCTCACCGCCCAGGCGCTCGGTCCCGTGATGGACCATCACCCGTAGCGTGTCGGCGAACCGGGCCACCTCGCGGCGCCAGTTGCCCACCAGCGACGTGGGCACGACCAGGAGCGTGGGGCCGGGCTGCTGTCCATCCAGCCGCTCGTGCAGGAGCAGGGCGATCATCTGGATCGTCTTGCCCAGGCCCATGTCATCGGCCAGGCAACCGCCCAGGCCAAAGCGGTCCAGGAACGCCAGCCAGGACAGCCCTTTGAGCTGATAGGGACGCAACGCACCGCGGAATCCCGGCGGTTGCGGCAGGTCGGTAATGGTCTGGGCCTCGGAGCCGACGCCGTTGATCGCGTCGCCCAGCCAGCCGCCGGCATCGATGCCCGTCACCGGCAGCCCGGTCCGAGTTGGGTCACCCACCGACAGCCGCAGCGCCTCGAACACGGTGATGCGTCCGGAGGGCCTCTTTTCCAGGAACAGCCGGGCCGCGCGGAGCGCCTGGGGCCTGGCCTCCATCCACCGCCCACGTACGCGGATCAGCGAACGTCCGCGCTCGCACAGCCGTCGGAACTCGCGCTCGGAAAGCGGCTCGTCACCGACGGCGACCTGCCAGCGATAGTCCACCAGGGCATCCAGACCGATTCTGGATGGCGCCCCTGCCCCGGCAGTGCCTCCCTCCGACGGACCGATCCGCAGGCGCAACCCCAGCCGGCTCACCTCGGACCTCCACCAGTCGGGCAACCGCACACCAAACCCGTTCAGTTCCAGCGCCGGAGCCGCCTCTCGCAGGAAGGCGTAGGCCGATTCCGAGTCTACGCGGCAGCACTCCGGGCGCGGCTGGTCGAGAACCGCGGCCAGCGGCTCGAACAGGTGAGCGGCCCGACGCAGGTCGGCTTCCAGTTGCTCTCGGAGCAGCCCGTACTGACGTCGCAGGAAGGTCAAACCGGCGCCGGCCGTCGCCCAGACCCGTCCGGCATCCAATACGACGCCCGGATCGTCGGTGGCCTGTAGATGGAAGGCGATCGTCCACTCCGCTTCCGGTGAATCGTCCTCCTCGTCGGACGCATCCGGTGGCGTGATGGTAAAACAGGTGCGAAAGTGGGCATGCCCGGCGGTGTCATCCAACTGGCCGATCCACAAACTCACCCGCCGGGCGAGTTCCTGCCGATCCTCGTGCGAGCCGCCGATCCGAGCCTCACCGCCGACCAGGGCCCGCAGCCATCTGACCTCCGGCGACACTCCGGCGTCGTCCCGCTCCTGCAGCGATTGGCTCAAGGGATCGTCCGCCAGACTGCGCCGAGTCACGGCATCCACGGTGGCGTGCAGGAAACTCCCAACAATGGTCACGTTGCGTTGGTCGGCCCGCTCGTCCGCCAGGCAGCGGCAGACCGGCGGCATGGCGGCGATCAACCGGGTGAGTCGTTCGGACTGCTCGTTGCCCTCCAGAACCGGGCGCCACACCGCGCGGTGCCGTCCGTCGCGGTCCTGGTGTACGTCGGGGACCATACGCTGAGCGGCCAGCAGGTCGGTAACGCTGACGGCCAAGTGACGCCAGTAGAGCAGCGACTCGCCCATCCGCACCTGCCCGGAAGCATCGACGGGCAACGCCGTCAGGAGATCGATGGCGTCGGCGGGCGAGAAGACCAGGCAGGGCACCGACCAGGTCGCGAGGGTCCGGGACGATGCCGTCGGCGGATGGGTGGATGACACGCCCAGTCGCGGCGACGGCTCCGGGCAGCCCCCGGCGCTGGGCAACCGCAGGGCCTTTCGGGCCTCCGCGGCACCGGCCGCCAGCAACCCGTCCCACAGGTCGCCGATGACTCTGCGCAGTGCCGGCGCCTCCAGCGCGAAGGGATGCCCGGCGATTCGATCGGCTCGGCCGGGCGCGCCGGCGGCACTCTCCGCCGCCAGCCGGCCGTGCGCGGAACCGTCTTCCCCCCAGACGTGTAACCGCGACGATGTCCAAAGCCCATGAAGCGCAGTCATGAGAGCCCGCCCGCTCCGGCTTCGCGGTGCCGAGTTGACTGTTGCTGCCAAGGGGCCACTCGATGACCCGGCACGGGCCGGAGCGAACCCGCCACTATACCGCGCTCTCCGCGCGTGTGGAACGAGGATGCGCCTGATCGATGTGGGTAATGCCGGGGCCCGGAGAAGCCGCCGATGCCCTGTCGCGCCGTGCTATTGATCCACCGTCGTCAGGGCCTCGGCGAGCCAGTCCTGGTCAGGCGCGGGGGTCACGGGCGGGCCATCGAAAACCGGCCGCGGGCCGGCGGCCTGAATCTGGAAGCCGGTCTCGAAGTGGTCCTGCTGCACCTTTCGGCGGAAGGCGACCACGCCGGCCACGTAGGTCGGCTCCTGATCCGGAAGGTCGATCCTGACCTCCACGGGCTGCCCGCAGATCAGCTCGGCCTGGATGAGCACCGACATACCCCGGTAGGAGATGTTGCGAGTCACTGCCGGAAGGGTCTGCATCGAACCGCCGCCGGGGAAGCACTTGACCGCACATTCGGTCCGGAAGGCGCGCCGCAGGCGCACACGGCGGTTGCGTCGTGCCGGAGCTTCCTGGTTGGTCCCCGCCGTGCTGTCAAGAGTCTCGAGCAGGGCGTTGAGCGATTCTCGAATGGTCTCGGGAGCCTGGAGCATATTATCGGTCTCCTGCCGCGGCGCACGGGTACCTTTGGTCAGCCCGCCGGCCTCGGCGCGCTGCGTGTTTCATCGACCGCCGTGGAGTTGACTTTAGCCCCAAAGAGGCCCAAATGCTCGGACCTGAGTCGGCGGCGCGGTCGCGGGGCGAACGCTGATCACCCGCACAACGCGTGGCCGCGTGCCTGCGGCCCTTGCCACGAGCGACGGCCGGTCCGTAAGATTGCGAATTCCGGTTTCCGAGACCGCTTCTGATGCCCGTGGTGGGGCGGCGCCCGCCGGATCGATGCGTACCCGCACATGACCGATCAGCCCTCCCTCTCCCGTCCGAGAAACTCACACGGACGCGACACGACCAGCCCCGCCGTCGCATTACTGGCCACCGCCCTGATCTGCCTTCCGATCCTGGGCATTGCCCAGGTGATCTCCCACATCCGCGTGGACGAGTTCGACGCCTGGCTGTTCGCCTACTACGGCAAGCAACTGACCCACGGCCGGGTGCTGTACGAACAACTCTGGGACAACAAGCCGCCGGGGATCTTCTGGCTCAACGCGGTCGGCCTGTGGCTCTCCGGCGGATCGTTAGCCGGACCGATCGCACTGTGCGCCGCGGCCGTCGCAGCGGCCTGCGCGGTGTTCCTCGTGGTCACGCGTCGGCTGTACGGTCTGGGCGCTGCGGCGGTGGCTACCGTGATGGCCGCCGTCTTCCTGAATCACCAGTACTTCCACGTCGGCTGCAATCGGCCCAACACGTTCCTGGTGCTGACCGAGCTGACGGCCTTCCTGCTGTACGTGCGGGCGGTCACGCAATCGCGGACGTCGTGGCGAGCGATGCTGGCGGCGGGGTTCTGCGCCGGACTGGGACTCTGGTTCAAACAGACCGGACTAGCCCTGGCGGCCGCGGTCGTCGCGCATCAGATTCTTCTGACCGCGACAGGCAACCAGTCGGCGGGCACGGCGCTGCGCCGGATCGGGCACTTCGCCGCCGGGTGGGCAACGGCCTGCGTCGTGGCGATTGTGATCCTCGCGATCACCAGCAGCCTGCGGTGGGCCTGGGACGCCATCGTGGCGTTCAACCGCAATTACTTCGCGCCCGGCGTGGGGGCGAAGTGGTGGCCCGACTGGTTCGGCATTCGCGAAGGGGTGGACGTGCTGGCCCTGCCGGGAATCCTGGCGCTGGCCACACTGGCCCACGCCATCGCCCGCCGATTTGTCGGCCGATCAGACGGGGGCAACACGCAACCGCCGGTGGGCTCTCGGCCGCCGCTGTTGCTGCCGATGCTATGGGTCTGGATGGCGGTGGCGGCCTACGTGGCCCTGATCGGCCCGCACCAGCGGCTGCCCTACTTCGGTGTGGCTCTGCCGCCGTTGTGTATGCTGGCGGCTCACGGGGTCTATCTGTTCCTCTCCTCCGGAAGGACGGTCGAAGGTCGGTATCCGCCGTTCTACCTGTTCATTGGGGTGATCTGGTTCGGATACATGCTGATCAATCCGCTGGAGAATCAGTTGCACGCCCTGAACCGGCACCAATACTACCGGTTCGAAGACACCGAGCCGAACCCCGACATCGCCACGGCCGAAAGCATCCACAGGCACACCGGCCCGGACGACGCGATGTTCGTCTGGGGCTACGCTCCGGGGGCCTACTGGTTGGCCGACCGCCCGTCCGCCATCCGCTACATCGGCACCGAGAAGGCGACTCAGCTCCAGGGCGCCGGCCAACCGCTGATGGACGAGATCATCGGCCTGCTTCGCGAAAGCCGCCCCAAGGTCTTTGTCATCACGGTCAACGAGCTGGCCAGGATCGAGCACCCACACGAGAAGGACCCCCTGGACTACCACGACCTGGCGAGCTGGGTCCGTTCCAACTACACGCCGGCCGAAAACGCGCCGAAACAGAATGTCTGGGTGCGAGATGATTGACGGCGGCTATCGAAGCCCGAGGCGGACCGGACGGAGGTCGAAGGAAGCTCGTATACTCGCTGGACGTTGACGCGTCCATGCGGTAGGATTCTGTTAGGTGGCGGGTGATGGCCGACAACTCGAGCATTGAGTGGACCGACTCGACGTGGAACCCGGTGACGGGGTGCACCAAGGTGAGCCCGGGCTGCACGCACTGCTACGCCGATCGCATGGCCAAACGGCTGCGAGCGATGGGCATGCCCCAGTATCGCAACGGGTTCCAGCTCACGCTTCATGAGGATGTCTTGAAGGTTCCGCTCCGCTGGAAGAAGCCGCGGATGGTGTTCGTCAACTCGATGAGCGATCTGTTCCACGAGCGCGTCCCGCTTGACTTCATCCGAAGAACCTTCGACGTGATGCAGCAGGCGTCGCAGCACACGTTTCAGGTTCTGACCAAACGCCCGGAAGTGGCCCTGGAGCATGCGGACCAGCTCGCCTGGCCCGAAAACGTCTGGCTGGGCACGAGCGTTGAGAAGGCCGACTACGTCCACCGCATCAGGACTCTGCGGCGCATTCCGGCCCACATTCGGTTCCTCTCGCTCGAACCGCTGCTGGGGCCGATCACGCGCGTCCCGTTGCAGGACATTCATTGGGTGATTGTGGGCGGCGAGTCGGGGCCGGGCGCCCGCCCGATGAACGAACGCTGGGTGGTTCAGATCAGGAATCGCTGCCTGGCGGGCGGGGTACCGTTCTTCTTCAAGCAATGGGGGGGCGTGAACAGAAAGCGCACCGGGCGCCACCTCGACGGTCGAACGTGGGGCGAGATGCCGCGCCGAGGTGAGGAACGCCCCTATGCCCGAGCTGCCGCCACCTGAGGACGATGGCCTTCTGATTCCCAAGGTTGGTGAATGGGCACGCGACAAACACCACTTCCTATACCGGTACATCTACGCATTCACCACATCCATGAAGGCCAAGGGGTGGACGGGTTTGCACTACATCGACCTCTTTGCCAGTGCAGGGATCGAGAGGGGGAAAGGCAGCGGCGAGCTGATCTGGGGGTCGCCCCTATTGGCCGCACAAGCTCCGCATCCCTTTGACATGCTGCACCTGTGCGAACTCAAAGGCGACCGTCATCAGGCGCTCGCACAGCGTGTTCTGGGGTTCAGACCCGACGCACAGGACCAGGTGCTTCACGGTGACGCAAACGCGATGGTCCACGAAGTGCTCGAGTCCATCCCGGATGGTAGTCTGTCCCTTGCCTTCCTGGACCCACATGGCCTGCATCTGAACTTCGACACGGTGCGAGCCCTCGCTGACAAGCGTACAGATCTGATTGTCTTCTTCCCCGATCTTCTGGACGCGCTGCGGAATTGGAAGAGCGTCTACTACGGCGATCCCAAGTCGAACCTTGACCAGGTGCTGGGCGAGGGTGCAGATTGGCGGGGCGTTCTTGAAAGCACGCCGCAGGATCGCTGGGCGTGGGAACTGCGCAAGCTATACGCCACACAGATTAGCAGTCTGGGCTACAAGGAGGGTGAGCCCGAACGCATCTACGCGCACGGACATCCACTCTATCGGCTCCTGTTCTTTTCGAAGAAGCAACTGGGCCTGGACCTGTGGCGCCGTGTCACAAGGAAGAAACGCGACGATCAGCACGAATTCGACTTCGGCGCACCGCCCTAGTGTAGTGTCTCAGGAATGCCGCGTCGTTCGATCGACGCCAGTTTGGGGCGTCATCTCCGCTTTAGCGTCCGCGCGAACTGAAGTTCGCGGCTCGTTACGATGCACAATCAATGATGCGCTACACTAGACCAGTTCGATCGCCGGGTGTTCGCTGATCGAGCTACTGTCGCCGATTACAGCTTCTGCTCTGTAATCTGCTCGATGTGGGCCACGAGGCGGTCTACCATCTGGCCGATGGTCATGCGGGTGGTATCGATGCGGATGGACTGGCCGGGCTCCAGTAGGGCCGCCCACTGGCGGGCGTCGTTGCGGTCGCGCAGGGCCAGGTTGTCGCGGACCTGCTCGATGGAGACCTCCTCGCCGTCGGCGACGAGCTCCTGATGGCGCCGCTCGGCGCGTTTGTCGAGCGTGGCGTCCAGGACGAACTTCACGTCGGCGTCGGGAAACACGACGCTGCCCTGATCGCGACCCTCCGTAACCAGCGAGCCTAGCTGCCGGCCGATGACCCGCTGCTTCTCCACCAGGATGTCGCGGATGGCCTGGTTGGTGGCCACATAGGGCGTGACCGTGCCCACGGCGAACGCCCGGATGGCCTCGCTTACGTCGTGCCCGTCGAGCCGCACCCGAGTGTGCGTCGGCCCGCAGTCCAAGGACAGCTCGGCCGTACGAGCCAATTCCACGAGCGCATCGGCATCGTTCACGTCCGCTTCGCTCTCCAGGACCTTCAGTGCAACCGCCCGATACATGGCCCCCGTGTCGAGGTAGGCGACCTCGAGGCGGGCGGCCAACTTTCGAGCCGCCGTCGATTTGCCGGAACCCGCGGGACCGTCGATGGTAATGATCATGGTGGCCGCACTATAGCGGCTGGGCAACGAATCACCAAGCGAGGCATCGGCGCCGGTCTTGGGCTGCCGACCATTGCCGGCGGAGCCCAAACACGTGGCGGTGGACCGCGGAAGGTCAGCCGGTATGATGGGCGGCCCGCGCCCGCGGGGATGGTGGTCATGAGCGCAGAGCCGACACGAATCCGCGTGATATGCCTGGGGAGCGGCACGTCGCACGGCATCCCCATGATCGGCTGCGAGTGCCCCGTCTGCACCTCGGACGACCCCCGCGACAAGCGCACCCGCCCCGGCATCGCCGTGTCCTGGGCGGACTGCACCGTGCTCATCGACACGCCGACCGAGCTGCGTCTCCAATGCGTGGCCAACGACATTCAACGGGCCGACGCGATCCTCTTCACGCACCACCACGCCGACCACATCGCCGGGCTGGATGATGTGCGGCGGTTCAACTGGCTGGGTCGCTCGCCGCTGAACTGCTACGGCATGCAGGCCACGCTGGACCGCGTGCGGCAGATGTTCCTGTACGCGTTCGAGGACGACGCGGACTACCCCTCGCACAAGCCGGACCTGCAACTGGTGCCCATCGACGATGGCCCGTTCGAGCTGTTCGGGCTGACCGTGACGCCGATTCCGCTGATGCACGGCCCGATGCCGGTGCTGGGCTACCGCTTCGGCCGATTCGCCTACTGCACCGACTGCAACTTCATCTCCGAGGAATCGCTGGAGCTGCTAACCGACCTGGAGGTGCTGATCCTCGACGCGGTGCGCCTCCGCCCGCACCCGACGCACTTCCATCTGGACCAGGCCGTCGAGATGGCCCACCGGATCGCCGCCAGGCAAACCTACTTCACCCACATCGCCCACCAGATCGGCCACGCCGCGGTGAGCGCCGGACTTCCTCCCGACATCGAGCTGGCCCACGACGGGCTGACCTTCGACGTAGCAAGTGCGTGACGCGACCGGCGCGGGGTCCCTCTACCTCTGCACGCGGCGAAAGTCCGGTAGCGACGGTGTCGCGACTGTGCTAGTGTACTCGTCGGAGTGTCCGCCACGGAGCGTGGGCACCACGGCCGGGCGCGGGTGGGCCGACCATCCATCTGCCACTTTGACCGGTGGACGCCCGTTCAGTCCCACGCAGCGGAGCGGAGTCGCCCGCTGTCGCCCGAAACGAACCCTTTGAGAACCTCGGAGGTCCCCGTGAAACAGGTGACAATCCATACCGACTTCGGCGACATGAGCCTGGCGTTCCTGCCGGACGAGGCACCGGGACACGTCGACAACTTCGTCGAGCTGGCCGAGTCCGGCTTCTACAACGGGCTCAAGTTCCATCGGGTCATCGACGGATTCATGATCCAGGGCGGCTGCCCCAAGGGCGACGGCACCGGCAGCGGACCGCGGAGGCTCCAGGCCGAGTTCAACGACACGCCGCACGTGCTGGGCACGCTCTCGATGGCACGGTCTAACGATCCGGACTCGGCTTCCTGCCAGTTCTTCATCTGCCTGGACGACGCGTCGTTCCTGAACGGGCAATACACGGCGTTCGGCAAGATTGCAGACGAAGCGTCGCTGGAGACGCTCAAGAAGATCGGCAAGGTCGCGGTGGAAGACCGCGGTACCGGCGAGAAGTCGTTGCCGGTCGAGGCCGTGGCCATCAATTCGATGTCCGTGACGGAGGCGTGAGCCGCAGGCCGGGCTGTCGCACCCGGCCGTCACAGGACCTGCGTCCTGCCGGCTTGCCGACGGTATGTCAGACGATACGGAAGCGTCGGACCTGCTGTGTCCGCAGTGCGGCTACGACCTGCGCGGCATACCCGAGCAGAGGTGTCCGGAGTGCGGCTTCGGTTTCGACCACGCCGCCCTCCGGGCGCTGACCTCGCAAGATAACTGGGAGCGCGATTCCGCATACCGACGGACCATCCTGTGGGCCGCGCTGTCGGTCGCCCTCCTGGTGTCCCCCGTTCTTCGCGGAACCTCGCTGAGCGGTCTGCCTCGCCTGGTGATGATCGTGGCACCGTTGCTGGCCGTGGTGGGCCTGAAGAAGGTTTACACCGATCCGCGTGCACCCACGCTGGTGCCCGATCTGTGGTCGGGCTGGCTGGGCGTCGTTCTGGTGATCTGTTGCGGCTTCGTGCTGGCGCTGGTCGATCGGCTGGCCTCGGCGCTCGTGGCCGGGGCGCTGGTGCTGGCCTGGCTGACCTGGGCGGCCCTGGTTGCCCGCTCGGGAGTGGCTTCCCGGGCGGCGCAAGGCGAAGAGCGCCGGCTGCTCACCCTTCACGGCACGTTGGCCATGATCGCCCTGGCCGCCGCCACGGCTCTGGTGATCCTGTGCTGGTGGCTGACGTAAAGCCGCGGTGACCGGCCGGGAAACGTCCGATTCCACTGTCAGACGATCTCTGCATGCCGGACCGAAAACGTATCCTAAAGATATATCTCCATGTTGAACTATGCACCCGACCTCGGGTATGCTTAAGGAGACTGGGGAAATGGGGCGCCACAGGTCTGGCCGGCCGCCCTCTGGATGCCGCTGGAAGGAGCTGATTTGATGCCGTATCACCTGCTGCGCCGCAATCGAAGACTATGCGTCAAGAGCCGCCCGATCTGTCCGTTGGCGGCATTCTTATTGGCAGCCGTTGCCGGGCTCGCCGTCGCGGCGCAACCGGTCACCGTGGACGTCGTCCAGGACACGGGCGACCAGATCGTCCTGCAATACGAACTCGGCGAGTTCAGCCAGCAGCCGGTCCCCATCGACGGCCAGCCATACACTCGGATTACCTTGGGGACGGAGAGCCCCTTGACCGTGGCCGCCGCCCCCGAGCTGCCCAACGTGTGCCGCAGCGTCATCATCCCCGACGACGCCCGCATGGCGGTCGAGGCCACGTCAACCGAGTTCTACGAGATCAGCGGGATCGACGTGGTCCCGTCGAAGGGCATCCTGTCGCGTCAGGTGAATCCCGACGACGTTCCGTACTCCTTCGGCGAGGCGTACGACACCGACGCATTCTATCCGGGGGAGCTGGTGTCGATCCGGGAGCCTTATATTCTGCGGGATCATCGCGGGGTGGTCGTCGAACTCAACCCTTTCCAGTACAACCCGGTCAGCCGAACCTTGCGGGTGTACACCAGCGTGACGGTGGAGGTGTCCTCGATCGGGCCCGGCGTGGCCAACGTCCTGCAGCGACGCGAGCGGGCCTTGAGCCTGGAGTTCCACAAGGTCTACACGCACCACTTCCTGAACTACGATGCCGGCCTGCGCTACGCACCGCTCGACGAAGAGGGCGACATGCTGATCATCTGCTACGACTCGTGGCTGAGCAACGTGCAGCCGCTGGTCAATCACAGGAACGCGGTCGGCATCAACACCACGGCCGTGGGCGTCTCGACGGTCGGCAACACCGTCGCCTCCATCAAGAACTACATCCAGACGGCCTACAACACGGGTAACCTGGCCTTCGTGCTGCTGGTCGGCGACGCGGTCGAGGTCGTCACCCCGAGGGCGGCGATCGATAACGGCGCCGCCGACCCGACCTACGCCCTGGTTTCCGGGACGGACCACTACCCCGACATCCTGGTGGGGCGTTTCTCGGCCCAGACGGCCGGTCAGGTGGACACCCAAGTCCTGCGGACCGTTGAATACGAACAGATGCCGGCGACCACGCAGCCGTGGTTCAAGAAGGGCATAGGGATCGCGTCGGCCGAGGGAGCGGGCATAGGCGACGACGGCGAGGCCGACTACCAGCACATGGACAACATCCGGGCCGACCTGGTGGGCTACGGCTACAACCCGGTCGACCGGATCTACGCCACGAACGGGGGAACGGCCGCCCAGGTCCGCGTGGCCGTCAACTCCGGACGGGGCATCATCAACTACACGGGGCACGGCAGCGCGACGTCCTGGGGCACCACCGGCTTCAACAATACGTACGTCAACGCCCTGGTCAACGACAACATGCTGCCCTTCATCATCAGCGTCGCCTGCGTGAACGGGAAGTTCGACACCACGACGTGTTTCGCGGAGGCCTGGCTGCGGGCGACCAACGGCTCCGAGCCCACCGGCGCCATCGGCATGTACGCCTCCTCGATCAACCAGGACTGGCAATCGCCCATGTGCGGCCAGGACGAGGTGGTGGACCTGCTGGTGTCGGAGGCCTACTTCAGCTTCGGCGCCCTGTGCTTCGCCGGATCGTGCCAGATGATGGACGAATACGGTTCCGGCGCCGGCTCGAGCGGCCGGAACATGTTCGACACCTGGCACGTCTTCGGCGACCCGTCGGTTCGGGTGTACGGGGAGGTGGCGCCCACCTGCGAGGACGGCCTCCAGAACCAGGAGGAGGAACGGATTGACTGTGGCGGACCCAACTGCCCCGATTGCGACTGCACGGCAGACGCCCAGTGCGACAACAGCACCTACTGCGACGGGACCGAAACCTGCGACGCCTACGGCTTCTGCCAGGACGGCGCAGCGGTAAACTGCCCGGACGACGCCCTGTTCTGTAACGGGACCGAGTTCTGCAACGAAGGCGCCGATTCCTGCGACCACACCGGCGATCCTTGTGTCGCCCCCGAGGTCTGCGACGAGGCGGCCGACATGTGTCTGATCGTGTCGACCACCATCGACGCCGCCGCCAGTTGCCTGGACCACGACAAAGATGAGTACTGCCTGACGCTCGATCTCGTCGGGGCGGCGACCTGTGAACCCCGCATCGGCGGCGTCACCCGTTTGGTTTTGGAGACGGCCGATACGGTCGCCGCCGACAGCACGTCAGCCTCGGCCTCGTGTGCGGAACGGGCCTACACCGGTGTGATCACCGTTACCTCCGATGGCACGGCAACGGTGGTGGTCGATCTCGACCCGCTGCCGGACCAGGACTGCTGCACCATCCAGTTCACCGGCGGCATCGAGGACAGCGTGACGGTCATCTCGCTGGAAGGGGACGTTAACGGCGACGGGAACGTCTCGACGGCCGACGGTTCATCGGTCAAACAGCGGCTCGGGATCGTGGTCGGCGCGTCGGACTTCCGGTACGACCCGGACCTGGACGGCAGCGTCTCGACCGCAGACGGTTCCTTCGTGAAGCAGCGTCTGGGACGAGCCGCGCCGTCCTGCCCGTAGCGGAGGCCGGACGCGGGCCGGCCCCCCTGCCCGACGCCCGCATGCAGTAGGCGACCTTTCGCTGGCAACCG
>Ga0307379_10004722_pt1 | contig 19304 bp, 14 predicted proteins | sample UN2MG_FD_202237 | JGI IMG/M metagenome (GOLD analysis project Ga0307379, IMG submission 202237) | Soil microbial communities from Risofladan, Vaasa, Finland - UN-2 | ecosystem: Environmental > Terrestrial > Soil > Coastal area > Acid sulfate soil | place: Finland: Risofladan, Vaasa | collected... | reverse complement strand
CCGCATATACGGCCAGCCGCAGGGCCCGGAGGACATGCTGCTGGATGACCTTCTCCTCGGGCTTTCCCTCCACCTGCTTCAAGATCCTCTGCAGGTCCCTGGAAGTCGTTTTCTCGGGTTTGGGAAGTACCAGCCCGAAATGATCGAGCAAATCCCTCAGTTCCTCGAGATCGGCCCGGCCCGGCGGAGGATGGACCCGATAGAGGGACGGCCTCCCGGCCCGGCCGAGGTACCCGGCTACGGCCTCGTTGGCGGCCACCATGAATTCCTCGATGAGATGGTGAGCCTCGTTCGCCTCGAAGGCGGCGACGCTCTGAAGCCGGCCTTCCTGGTAGACGAGCTCGGGCTCGAGGAGGTCGAAATTCAGACTGCCCTGTTCCTCTCTCCGGGCCCGGAGGGTCGAGGCCAGTTCCCGCATCAACAGGAATTCGGGGAGGAGAGCTTTGTACCGGCGCCGCTCGGCCTCATCTCCCTGGAAGATCTTGAACACCGAGGTATAGGTCATCCGCTCGACCGTCTTGATGAGCGAAGGATGGAACTCGGCCTTCACCACCCGGCCCTTCCCGTCGATCTCGAGGAGTGCGGTCATGGTCAGCCGCGTCTTCCTCGGACGCAGGCTGCAGAGGTCGTTGGAGAGCTCCTCCGGAAGCATGGGCAGAGTGAGTCCGGGGAAATAGACGCTCGTCGCCCGGCGCCGGGCGTCCCCGTCCAAGGCCGACCCAGGCCGGACATAATGGGAGACGTCGGCAATGTGAATACCGAGCCGGTAATGCCCCGAGGACAATTTCCTGATGCTGACGGCGTCGTCGAAGTCTTGGGCCGTCTCGCCGTCGATCGTCACCGTAATCCAGTCCCGGTAATCGACCCGCCCTTCTTTATCCTGGGCCGAGATCCGGCGCCGGGTTTCGCGGGCTTCGGCGGCGGCTTCGGGCGAGAAATCCGCTTCCAGCCCGAACCGCTTGATCATGACCCGGGTATCGACACCGGGATCGTCGGGCATTCCCAAGACCTCCCGGACGGCCAGGGCATCCCGGTCGGCCTCGACGATGACTCCCGGAGAGAGCTTGAACGAGCCCGTCGAGGACAGCGGGACCTCTTCCGCCGGAGAATCAAAAGGCGCGAGGTACGGCCGGCCGAAGCGCTCCCGGAAAATCCCGAGCAGTGTCTGCCGTCCTTTTTTCAACAGGCGGACGACCTGGCCTTCGGGTTTCCCTTTCTTCCCCCGTTCCTTGACCATGATCTCCACGCGGTCGCCGTCGACTGCTCCCAGGGAATAGCGGGCCGGGACGAAAACGTCTTCACAGTCCCCGCCCTCGGGCCGGACGAACCCGAATCCCCGCCCGGAAGAAAGGAACTTCCCCTTGATCACGGTCTTATCCGGGAACAGGATGTAACTGTCTTTCTTTTTATAGATCCGACCCCGTTTCAGAAGGTTCTTGAGGGCCGCCCGGAGCTTGGTCTGGGAGCGGCCCCGGAGGCGGAGGAGTCCGGCCAGTTGATGGAAGGACATGCCTTGTTTTTTCTGTCTGAGCGCGGCCAGGACGGCGTCTTCCATCATTTTAATAATAGAAAAAACTCAGATAGGGGATCCGGTATTTCTCTCGCCACCGCTTGACGAGCTGAAGCCGGTAGATCTCGTCGAGTTCCGCTGCGGGACGGCCGGGAAAATCCGCCCGGCGACACTTCTCCATCTCGCCCCGGTCGTCAGCCTCGGCCCGCCGGAGGATGAGTTGTTCGACCTTCTCGTCCAAACGCTCGAGCGCATCCTCAACCACATTTTTCCGCGAAAGCGCGGCCAGAGCCTCTCGATAGGCTTCCCGGAGAAATTCCACTTCGGGCGGCAAGGACTCGAGGAACTTCTTAACCTCGAGACTGATTTTCTTTCTTTTTTCTTCCCGCGAGCGCTCTTTCCTGTCCCGGCCGACCTTCCGGTCTCTGAATCCGTTATAGGCCTTCATGACCTCGGTCTGGCAGAAAGACAGCGAGGACATCTTCCGTCCCCGGGCAAGCCGGGGGCGGGATCTTTCGAAGGCCCGCTCGATCCCCTCCAGGACAACCCGCAACGGAATCCCCGTTTCTTCCCAGGAAGAGATCGTCACCATATCCCGGGAGGAGAGGACATACGGCGCTCCCCGGCGGGCAAAAAAAGCCCGGGCGATCTGCTGATAATAGAAGCTCTGCTTCTCCCTGCGGGACATGGGCGCTCTCGTTCCGTCCGCCTTTCCGTCTTCAGACGGCCGGCTTCTCCTCCCGGTTCCGCTCGAAGACGATCCGCAGCCCTTCCAGGACCAGGTGGGGCTCGTGGTGGGGGGGGACTTTGATCGCCGGTCCGAGCTGGGCGGCAAAACCTCCGGTGACGATTATCTTCGGCTCCGCTCCGAGTTCCCTCGTGATCTCGGCGATGATGTTATTGACCAGGCCGATGTAGCCGAAATAAATCCCCGACTGCATGCTGGCGACCGTGGTCTTGCCGATGGCTTTTTTCGGTTTGACGACCTCGATCCGCGGCAGCTTGGCCGTGCGCAGGTAGAGGGCCTCGGCCGAGATCTGGATCCCGGGAGCGATCGCTCCCCCCAGGTACTCGCCCTTGGCGGTGACGGCGTCAAAGGTAGTGGCCGTGCCGAAATCGACGATGATGCAGGGGCCGCCGTATTTTTCGAAGGCGCCGACCGAAGCGACTACCCGGTCGGCCCCGACCTCGCCGGGATTCTCGTAAAGGATGGGCATGCCGGTCCGCAGGCCGGGCCCGACGATGAGAGCCTTCACTCCGCACAGATTCCGGCTCAGGGCCTGAAAGGCCGGCGTCAGCGGCGGCACGACGCTGGAGATGATGACCCCATTTATGGCCGCGGGATCGATGGCGGCAGAACGCAACAGCTCAAGCAGCATGATGCTGTACTCATCGGCGGTCTTCTCCCGCTCCGACCGGACGCTCCAGTCTCTGAGCAGCTTCTTTCCCTCAAAGATGCCCATGGCGATGGTCGTATTTCCGATGTCTATGGCCAGAAGCATGGTTCATCTCTCCTTTGCCGGGGCCTTCACCTATTATAATCGATCGCCACGATTTCTGCTGGAGACAGCAGCCGGACCTTCCCGTCTCTCTCCAATCTCAACCTCGCCCGGAGGTCGATCCCGCGGAAGACACCGGGCAGCGTTTCTCCCTCCTTCCGGACTTCGATGACGGCTCCGACCGGGATCATCAGCTTCGACTCATACGCCCGGACGATCTCGTCTCGACGACCGCGCGTGAAAGCCGTATACCAGCGGTCCAGTGCCGACCAGAGCGCGGTCTCGAGCGCCGGCCTGTCGACCTCCCGCCCCAGGGCGAGCCGGAGCGAAGTCGCCGTCGACCGGAGAGGAGGGGGGAAATCTTCCCTTTTCTGGCCGATGTTCAGCCCGATGCCCAGGACCGCATGGCTCAGCGCATTCCCCAGGAAGTCGGTCTCACAGAGGATGCCGCCGAGCTTCCGGCCGCCCCGGACGATATCGTTCGGCCACTCCAGAGCGGCCTCCACACCCGTGGCTTCCCGGATGGCCTCGACACAGCCGACCCCGGCGGCCAGCGGGAGAAGCGACAGGTCCGTGCGGCGCGGCCGTAAGATGACGGAGGCATAAAGACCTTGTCCGGGGGGAGAATGCCAGATCCGCCCCTTGGTCCCTCTTCCCTCTGTCTGCTCTTCGGCGACGACCACCGTGCCTTCGGCCAAGCCTTCCCGGGCCAGACGCTTGGCCAGGTCGTTGGTCGAGGGACAACTCGAAAAACAGTGGATGATCGCTCCGATAGTCATGGAAGCCCGGCTGCCGTCCGCCCGGACGGCGTCTACTTCCTTTCTTTGTCGAACCATTCCTTGAAGTCTGCCCGGAGAGACGCCTTCAGCCGTTTTTCGAGCTCCCGCTCGACTGAAAGGATCTCTTCCCGGAGCATGATTCTGATCCTGTCATCGAGGTCCTCCCCGGACCGCGACGAGGGGGGGGGCGGGATGAATTCTTCTTCCTCGAACAAAGAACGCACGCCGGCCGAGGGGATCTCCTCGATCAACGACTCCTCGGGAAAGGAGGGCGGGACCTTTTTGCGGTCGACCGTCTCCCGCACAAGCCGAACCAGCCGTTCGGAATCGAAGGGCTTCTGGACGATCCCGTCGCAATCGAGGCCATTGAGCCTCTCCCCATCCAGCGGCTCAAAAGCGTTCTTGAGCAGGATGAGGGCGACCTTCCTGAACTCGTCCCGGCTCCGGAGGTAGCGTCCGACTTCGTAGCCGTCCCGGGAGGGAAGAGTCAGGCTGAGAAGGACGGCATCCGGGTCGAACCGGCCAAGGGCTTCGATCACTTGGAGTCCGTCCCCGATGGCCTGGATCTCGAATTCCGGCACCGGGAAGGCCATCTGCACGACCCTCTGGACGGACGGGCTGAGATCGGCCAGGATCAATTTGTACGGCATGGCAAGTTCATAAAAACCGTCTTTAATTATCTTTATTCCCCGGAATCTGTCAACGGATTAGGGGACGCTCCCCAAAGGGACACCCTACTTTAATCAGAGGAACGTTCTCTATTCTCATGATTTTGAGGGAAGTAGGGTGTCCCTTTGGGGAGCGTCCCCTTAATATTCGATGAAGACGGAATTGTCTCCCAGGAGCTGCTCGACGCCGCGGGTGAGCTCTTCCGAGGGAGAGACACTGTGGACCTCGATGGATTGGGCGATGACACGGTAGGAATGGGGGGTTTCCAGCTCGAAAAAGACCGGGCATTCGCCGGGGTTCTTTTCGAGCAGCTCCTTGAGCTCGACGATGACCGATTCCTCCAGGCCGGGGAGGAAGATCCGGAGGATGACCTTCTTGGCCTGCTTCTGGAAAGCATCCCCGAGCGGCATGACCTCGTTCAGGCTGATCCGGCGGTTCTCGCCCTCACCCATGAACCGCCCCTTGACCCAGACCAGGTTTCCCTCCCGCAGGTGTTCGGAGAACCGCTTGAAGCTGTCCGGGAAGGCCACCACATCGATCCGGCCGCTCAGGTCTTCCAGGATGAACGTAGCCATGCGCTCGTCCTTCCGGGTCTTGACGAAACGGATGGCGCTGATGATGCCGGCGACCCGGATCTCACTGTTGAAGTCCTTCTCCTCGTCGAGCTGGCCGAGCGAGTGAGAGGTCAGTTTCTTGAGCCTTTTTTCGAACTGGGCCAGGGGATGGCCGGTGATGTAAAACCCCAGCGCGTCCTTCTCATAGGAAAGGAACAGGGACTCATCCCACTCCCGCATCTCTTTGACTTCAGCCGGGATATCCGGGGGCGCGAGTTGGCTCCCTCCGAAAAGAAGGCTCTGCGGGGTCTGTCTCATCTTCTGCAGTCCGTGGCCGTAGTCTGTCATAGTATCGATGAGGTGGAATAACTGAGAGCGGCGCCAGCCGAGCGAGTCGAAGGCCCCGGCCTTGATCAGGCTTTCCAGCACTTTCTTGTTAACCGTCCGCTGGTCCGTGCCGGCCGCGATCTCGAAGGGCGAATTGAACCGGCCGCGCTTCTCCCTCTCCCGCAAAACCTCGCGGGCCGCCGTCTCGCCGACGTTCTTGACGGCCGCCAGCCCGAACCTGACCTCGCCGTTCTTCACCGTGAAGCTGAAATCGCTCTCGTTGACGTCGGGCGGCAGGACCCGGATGCCCATGTTCTGGCATTCGTTGATGTACTTGATGACCTGGCTGGTCGCTCCCCGCTCGGCCTCGGAGGTCAGGAGGGCGGCCATGAAATGGGCCGGATAATGGGCTTTGAGGTAGGCGGTCTCGTAGGCGAGGTAGGCATAGGCCGCGCTGTGCGACTTGTTGAACCCGTATTCAGCGAAATGCTTGATCTGCTCGAAAATCTTGTTCGCCTGGGACGAGCTGATGCCCCTTTTTTTAGCGCCCTGGACGAACCTCTGCTTCTGCGCCTTCATCATGCTGGTGACTTTCTTGCCCATGGCCTTGCGCAGGATGTCGGCTTCGGCCAGCGTGAACCCGGCCAGCTCGGTGGCGATCTTCATGACCTGTTCTTGATAGACGATGATCCCGCGCGTCTCCTTGAGAATGGGCTCGAGCTCGGGGAGCTCGTAGGAGATCTGGTCGGGGTGGTTCTTCCGCTTGACGAACTCGGCCGTCATGCCGCTGTTGAGCGGGCCCGGGCGGTAGAGGGCGTTGAGGGCGATGAGGTCGCGGAACATCTCCGGCTTGTAGTTGCGTAGCAGGTCCTTCATCCCCGAGCTTTCGAACTGGAAGACGCCGTCGGTGCTGCCGGCCTGGAAAAGGGCGAACGTGGCCGGGTCGTCCAGGGGGATCGTTTTGATATCCACCTTCTCGCCCAGGGTCTTGGCCACGAGCTCGATGGTGTCCTGGATGACCGTCAGGTTGCGCAGGCCCAGCAGGTCCATCTTGAGCAGGCCTATGGCCTCGATGTCCCCCATGGCGAACTGGCTTGTGATCTCGCCCTTGACCGACTGGTAAAGGGGCATGAACTCGACGAGCGGCCGGGGGGTGATGACGATCCCGGCGGCGTGGATGGAGGGATGGCGGACCTGGCCTTCAAGGTTCCGGGCGACGGCCAGAAGATGAGCGATCTTGGCGTTCTTGTCACGCAGCTCCCGGAGCTGGGGGATCTTTTCCAGGGCGCCGTCGATGGTCGAGTCCGGGCCGGTCGGTGGGATCATCTTGGCGATCCGGTCGACTTCCGGCAAGGGCACTTCGAGCACGCGGCCGACGTCCCGGATGGCGGCCCGGGCAGCCATCGTCCCGAAGGTGATGATTTGGGAGACGTTCTCCCGTCCATATTTGTTGGTCACATAGTCGATGATCTCGCCGCGGCGCCGGCCGCAGAAATCGATGTCGATGTCGGGCAGGCTGATGCGCTCGGGGTTGAGGAACCGCTCGAACAGGAGGTCGTACTCAAGCGGGTCGATCTCGGTGATGCCGAGGCAGTAGGCCAGGCAGCTTCCGGCGGCCGAACCCCGTCCCGGGCCGACCGGGATCCCCCGGGACTTGGCGGTCTGGATGAGGTCCCAGACGGTCAGGAAATAGCCTTCGAAGCCCATCTGCTTGACGAGCTCGAGCTCGCGCACCAGCCGGTCCTCATAATCCTCCCGGAGATGCCCGAGTTCGTTTCTCTCCCATTTGGGCTGGAGCTCCTCCTGCCGCAGCTTGAACCCTTCCCGGGCCACAAAGGCCAGGTATTCATCGAGCGGAATCTCTCCCGGTGCCTTGAACTGAGGCAGGAAGTGGCTGCCCGAGGGGAAATCGAAATGGCATTGGGAGGCGATATGGGTGGTGTTCTGGATGGCCTCGGGAACCTCCTTGAAAAGCTCGGCCATCTCGGCGCCCGATTTAAAATAGAACTCCTGCGAGCCGAAGCGGATGCGGTCCGGGTCGCTCAGCTTCTTGTTGGTCTGGACGCAGAGGAGGATATCATGGCTTTCGGAATCCTCCTTGCGGAGATAGTGGATGTCGTTGGTCGCGACGAGGGGAAGGTTAAGCTTCCTGGCCAGCCGGACGAGCTTGGGGTTGACCGACTTCTGAGGCGGGAGGCCGTGGTCCTGGAGCTCGATGTAGAAATTTCCCTGACCGAAGTACGAGGAATAGTCGGCCGCGGCCTTTGCGGCGGCCTCCTCGTTCTCTCTCTCCAGGAAGTAGGAGACCTCGCCCTTGAGGCAGCCTGAAAGCCCGATCAACCCCTCGGTATGTCCGGCCAGAAGCTCCTTGTCGATCCGGGGCCGGTAGTAGAATCCTTCGAGGTAGGCCTTGCTCAGCAGGAGACAGAGGTTTCGGTACCCCTTGTCGTTCTTGGCCAGCAGGAGGAGATGGAAGTGGTGGGGGGCACGACTGTCGCCCGTCTTGTCGAAGCGGCTGCGGGGCGCCACATAGATCTCACAGCCGAGGATGGGCTTGATGTCGCGGGCCTTGGCCTCCTTGAAGAAGGTCACTGCCCCGAAGATGTTGCCGTGATCGGTCAAGGCCACGGCCGGCATCTTGTTCTGGTAGGCCGCCTCCACCAAGCCGGAGGTCTTGAGGGCGCCGTCCAAGATGCTGAACTCGGAATGATTATGCAGATGGATGAAAGAGTGTTCCATTATATTCTATAGACGCTCATTCCCATTCGATCGTCGCGGGCGGTTTCGTGGTGATGTCATAGACGACCCGGTTGACCCCCTGGACCTCGTTGACGATGCGAGTGGATATCCGCGCGAGGGTTTTCGTCTCGGCCGGATACCAGTTGGCGGTCATCCCGTCCATACTCTGGACGAGCCGCAGGACGACGACCTGGTGGTAGGTCCGCTGGTCGCCCATCACCCCGACAGAGCGCACAGGAAGCAGGACGGCGAAGGCCTGCCAGAGCTTGTGGTAGAGCCTGGCCTTGCGGACCTCTTCGAGCAGGATCGCGTCGGCCTCACGGAGGATGGCGATGCGCTCCGGCGTGACCTCCCCCAGGATCCGGACGGCCAGGCCAGGCCCCGGAAACGGATGCTGGGCGATGAATTCGCGGTCGACGCCGAGCTCGGCCGCCAGCGCCCGGACCTCGTCCTTGAAAAGCTCGCGCAGCGGCTCGACGAGTTTGAAGCGGAGCCCTTTAGGGAGCCCGCCGACGTTGTGGTGCGATTTGATCGTCGCCGACGGACCTTTGACGGGCGCGCTTTCGATGACGTCAGGGTAGATCGTTCCCTGGGCAAGAAAATCGGCCCGCCCGACCTTGCGCGCCTCGGCCTCGAAGATCTCGATGAACGTCCGGCCGATGATCTTGCGCTTCCGTTCGGGCGAGACGACGCCGCGGAGGCGTCGCAGGAAGACCGCGGAGGCGTCGACACCGATGACCCGGAGATGAAGTTTTTTTCGGAACTCCTCCATGAGCCCCGCGTGCTGGCCTTTCCGGAGCACCCCGTTGTCGACAAAGATACAGGTCAGCCTTTTCCCGACGGCGCGATGGACGAGGAGCGAGGTGACGAGTGAGTCCACGCCGCCGCTGAGCCCGCAGATCACCCGGCCGCTGCCGACGGTCCGGCGGATCTCGGCGACCTTGCGCTCGATGAAAGACTTCATGCTCCAGTCCGGTTTGAGGCCGGCCAACGAGAAGAGGAAATTAGCCAGGATAGCCTTGCCCTGGTGGGTGTGGATGACTTCGGGATGAAATTGAACGCCGAAACACGTCTGAGCCGGCGATTCGAGGACGGCCACCATGGTGTTGGCGGTCCGGCCGGTGATAGTGAATCGGGGCGGAACCTTTTCGACACGGTCGCCGTGGCTCATCCAGACCTGGCCCTTGTTCTTGATCCCCTTGAGGAGCCCGCTGCGGTCGCGGACATCGAGGCGGGCGAACCCGTATTCCCGATGGGACGAAGGCACGACCTTGCCGCCGAGAAGATGGGCCATGAGCTGGACGCCGTAGCAGATTCCGAGCACCGGAATTCCCAGGCGGAAGATCTCCGCCGAAACGAGGGGGGCGCCTTTTTCGTAGACGCTGCGGGGTCCGCCCGAGAGGATGAGGGCCTGGGGATTCTCTTTTTTTATCCGGGCAAGCGCTGTGTCAAAGGGGAATATTTCGGAATAGACGCCGAGCTCGCGGACCTTGCGGGCGATGAGCTGGGTGTACTGCGACCCGAAATCGAGGACGAGGACTTTGTTCACTCACTGATTTTAACAGAACAATTTTAAGGACACAACATCGCTTTTTCCTTAATTCACCATAGTCATAGCATCTCTGTTAATCAGCAAGGCCTGGTTCATGAGTGCGAGAAGAAGATTCAAGAACTTGAGCGGTTGATTGGTTCTGTTTCTATAGTTGAACGACCTCGGGAAATGAATTACAATTCTTTTTTTTAGCGCCCCCGACGATGACAGTCAAAAGATGGTTTTTTCTTTTGCCTCTTAGCCTCGCCCTCCTTGCGGCTTGCCAGAAGGCGGAGCGGTCCGATTTCAAGCTCTACCGTTTCATCGACGAACTCCGCCTAGAAAATATCCTGGGAAGCCCTTTTCTGGAGAGAGGCGAGCCCGGCCAGATTGGCCAGCCAGCTCCGCTCAAGTCCTCGGCGTTGGTTGACCTAGGCAGCGGTGAAAACCCTTTCAGCCTGAAGAAAAAATTAAAACTGGGAAGGGCGGAAATCAATATCCTTTTCGCCCCTCCGCCAAGTGCATATCGGTATGAACCGACCGTCGCCGCGGGAGGGACAATCGAATTCGGGATCGGTATTATCCAGGACAAGAATTCGGAGAGGCTGCCTGTTCAGAATTCGCCGACGGAAGAGGGCGTACACTTCAAAGTCAGCCTCGAGGGGAAAGGCCGCCGGAAAATCCTTTTCCAATATTTCATGGCCCTTTCGCCGCCGGACGAGCACCGGATTTCTTATCACTCCATCGAAGCGGTGGCTTTAAGAAAGGGCACTCGTCTTGTCTTCGAGACAGAGGGAGGACGAGGACACTTTGCCTTCTGGTACAATCCCATCTTATATACACGCGCCAGGAAGACACGCCCTGTTGTGCTCGTCTCCGTGGACACCCTGCGGGCTGACCATCTGGGCTGTTACGGTTATGCACGGGAAACGAGCCCGGCTATCGACTCCCTGGCCAAGGACGGTGCGCTTTTTCTCAATACCTACGCCTCTTCTCCCTGGACACTGCCCTCTCATGTCTCCCTTTTGACTTCCCTCAACGGCGTTCGCCATCAGGTCTACCACGAAGATGACAAAATGGCCCCCGACCAGATCACTCTGGCCGATATCCTGAGAGCCAAGGGTTTTATGACCTCAGCCTTCACCGACGGAGGATTCGTCAGCCGCGTTTATGGATTTTCCAAGGGATTTGACTCTTACCATGAAAGAGCAGGCGGGGTTTTAAGCCAGGATTCCGCAGGGCGCATCTGGCGGGAGGCCTCAGCGTGGCTGGACAGCAATAGAGAGAAAGATTTTTTTCTCTTCCTCCACACCTATCAGCCGCATGATCCCTACGTCTGTCCCGATCCTTTTAGAACTATGTTCCTGGAAGAGAATCCGGTCTGGCGTTCACTCAACCTGATGGGCCACCTGGGCAGCTATGCCGGAATCTACGAGGAACTCCCTGAGAAAGAGCGGCAAAACATCATCGGGCTTTATGACGGCGAGATCCGCTACACGGATGAAGCCTTGGTCAGGCCCCTCATCGGGAAGCTCAAAGAGCTCGGTCTCTACGACTCCGCACTCATCGTTTTTACCAGCGACCACGGCGAGGAATTCTTCGACCACCGCAGCTGGGCCCATGGGCATCATCTCTACGATGAGGTGCTCAAGGTTCCGCTGATCATCAAATTTCCCAACGCCCGGTTTAAGGGCCAAAGATTTGGCTCGCTCGCCCGGCTCCTCGATATCATGCCCACCATACTTGAGGAGTTCGGAATTTCCTCTGCTGATCCGGCGATAGACGGAAAAAGCCTTTTCCCCATCCTCCGAGGGAAAGAACGGGGAGACCGGACCTTCCTGGCCGACATCGGGGATAATATCTTAAATTCCCATGTCGGGAGGAAGATAGCGATGAGTTCCGGCAAGAATAAGATGATCCTCAATAAGCCCTTCAGTCCTGAGGACATGCGATTCTTCACCTCTCCTCCGCGCCTAGTCCCTCCTGTTGAGTTATTTAACCTCGCGGAAGATCCTCAAGAAAAGAGGAATCTTGTTGACGAAAAGCCTACTGTGGCCAGAGAGCTAAATAGCCGCATCATCGAGATATACAAACATGCCAGCCAGCGAAAACCCGTCAAGGCCCAGTTCGATGAACAGCTCAAAGAACGGCTGCGCGCCCTTGGATATATCCGCTGATCGGAAAAGCATCGAAGGGCCAAAGCCGAGCGGCAATAAGCTCCAGCCGGCTCTCGGTTTTTCCTCGGTTGTTTCGCCATGCCTTTTCCCCTAAAATTCATTCCGGGGAATAACATGAGCAAGGGCGAACCGGTCCGGATCCCGATCGATGGGGTGCTCGACCTCCATGCCTTTCGGGCCGAGGAGGTTAAGAACCTTGTCCCCGAGTACCTCGAAGAATGCCGGCGCCGGGGCATCCATCAAGTCCGGATCATCCACGGAAAAGGGACCGGCGCACTCCGCAGGACCGTCCAGAGCCTGCTTCAGAAAAACCCGCATGTCCTGAGTTTCAAGGCTGCCGACCTCGGAGGAGGGGGCTGGGGCGCGACCGAAGTCATCCTCAAACCAAACAAGTATTTGTGTGATGAATAACTTGGGAATGGAGAAGCGACCTCGCTGACATTCCCAAGTCGTTCATTATGTTCATCACAAAAGGTGCTTACCTAAACCAAAAGGAAATTGATATCGTATTTTGAACTATGAATAATGATGGATAGGCACGACATTGGAGGTCAAATGAAGAAGAAGCTCGAGATAGGGCGCAGGGACTTCATCAAGAGCGCCGCCATCGGGATCGCCGGCGCGGCGGTGCCGGCGGGAGCCGCACGATTGGACTCGATGGCCCGGCCGATACGATCACAAGAGCCCTCTCCTCCCAAGATCAAAGAATACCGGGTCCTCGGCCGGACCGGCTTTAAGGTGTCGGACCTGGCCACGGGCTATATCCAGGACTTCGGAGTGTTCAGTACCATGCTGGACGCCGGCGTCAACTACATCGATACCGGCGAAAGCTATCCGGGGTCTCACAAGCTCATCGGCCGGGTGCTCGAAGGAAGGGACCGGAAAAAGATCTTCCTCACCTCCAAGATGCTGCTCGAGGACGACATCACCCGGGAAGGCTTTCTCAAGCGGGCGCGGAAATGTCTCGAGGACCTGCAAACGGACTATTTCGACTGCATGATGCTCCACATGCCGGAGCGCGTCGAGGTCCTTAAGACCGAAGGGTTCCACGCTGCCATGGAGGAGCTCAAGGCCGAAGGCCGCATTCGCTTCGTCGGCGTCTCCCATCACGGCTCGTTCTGGTTCCGCAACCCCGAAGAAAGCATGGAGAAGGTCTTGCTGGCCGCTGTCGAGGACGGTCGTTTCGATGTCTTCCTCATGGCCTACAATTTCCTCCAGATGGACAAGGGAGAGCGGGTCATCCAGGCGGCCAAAGAGAAGAAGATCGGTATCACGCTGATGAAGACCAAGCCCGTGGGGACCTACGCTGTCCTGAAATCGAGGATCGAACAACTGGAGAAGGAGGGAAAAGAGGTCGACCCTCTCTACCGGGAAGGGTTGGCCCGATACAAGGACATAGCGGAGCGAGCGGAGACATTCATTCAGAAATACAACCTTCGGAATCCCGAGGAGATCAAAGAGGCCGCCCTCCGCTTCGCCCTCAGCAACCCCGATATCCACACGGTCTGCTGCTCCGCCAAGACCTACGCGGAAGCCGAACAGTTCCTCCGCCAATCGGGGTCGCGCCTAAGCGCCCAGGATGCCTTAACACTGGCCCGGTATGGAGAAGCCTGCGGCCGGCTCTACTGCCGGCACGCCTGCGGCCTCTGCGAACCCGAATGCCCCCGCGGGGTGCCGGTCAACACCATCATGCGCTATCACCATTACTTTGCCGCCCAGGGCCGAGAAAAGGAAGCGATGCTCAAGTACGCCCATATCCCGGGTGCAAGGGCGGAGGATTGCGGGCATTGTTCGGGCCATTGCGAAATGGCCTGTCCCTACGACGTCCCCATCCAGGGGATGCTCCTGCTGGCCCATCACCAGTTGACTCTCGCTTGACTAAAAGCCGTTAGGGACGAGGGAAATCCCCCTCCTCCCCACCTCCTCCCACCAGGGGAGGAGGATAAATGAGTAATGCGCCCATTTGCTCCCCATCCCACCCGGAGGAGGATTTGTGAATGGCCCGTCTGATTCCTCCCCCCTCGGTGGGGGAGGATAGAAGAGAGGGGGATTTTCTAGGTAACCACCCCTTCCCCTCCTGGCCAATCAGGAGGGGGGCTGAATAAGGCCGGCGTTCCGGGAAAAGGTCGGAGCACAGACATTCCTGAATGGCTGACGAATTCAATGGACGCAAGGCGGCGGCTATTGTGTCCTCCCGCTTATTTCGGTATAGTGGAAAATCATGGACTGGGAAACTCTCGCCAAAGAATTGTCTATCGTGACCCCGTCGAAGATCGTCCTGCTCGTCCTGGACGGGTTGGGTGATCTTCCCCTCGAGGGGAAGACGGCCCTGGAAACGGCCCGGACGCCAAACCTCGACCGTCTGGCATCCCGGGGGGCCTGCGGACTGACCGACCCCGTTTTCCGCGGCATCACGCCGGGGAGCGGTCCCTCGCATCTGGCCCTCTTCGGCTACGACCCGCTTCGTTACCAGCTCGGCCGCGGCATCTTGGAGGCACTCGGCTCAGGAGTCGAGGTGGGCCGGAACGACCTGGTGGCCCGCGGCAACTACGCCACCTTAAAGGACGGCCTGATCGTCGACCGCCGGGCCGGCCGGATCCCGACCGCCGAGAACGAAAGAATCTGCCTCCGTCTGAACGAGGCTCTCCAGCCGCCGCCCGGGATCCGGATAGCCCTCTTCCCGGGCAAAGAACACCGTTTCGTGGTGAAATTCAGCGGCGAAGGATTGAGCGACGCCCTGACCGACGCCGACCCGCAGAAGGACCATAAGCCGCCCGTCGCCGCTTCAGCGCTTTCCGCCGAGGCCCAGAAAACCGCCGGGATCGTCAACCATTTCCTCGAAGACGCGACCCGGATCCTGAGCGACCAGCCGGTCGCCAACACGGTCCTGCTCCGCGGTTTCTCCCGATTCCCGGCCATCCCGTGCATGTCCGAGCTCTATAAAATCAGCCCTGCGGCCGTGGCCAATTACCCGATGTACAAGGGGCTGGCCAGGCTGCTCGGCATGGCGGTCCCGATCGTGGGCAGCGAAACGCGGGACCTCTTCGACGCCCTTGAAGCCGGCTACAAAGACCATGATTTCTTTTATGTCCACTACAAGAAGACCGACGCGGCCGGCGAGGACGGGAACTTCCCGGCCAAGGTCAAGGCCATCGAAGAGATCGATCCTTTCATCCCCCGGATCGAAGCCCTCGGCCCCGACGTGCTTGCGGTCACGGCCGACCATTCCACCCCCTGCCTCCTGAAGTCGCATTCCTGGCACCCCAACCCCTTCCTGATCGCCGCCCGGTCGGCCATGCCGGATGCTGTCTCGGCGTTCTCGGAGCGGGCTTGCAGCCGCGGTTTCCTGGGACGGTTTTCCGCCCTCCAGGCCATGCCGCTCCTGCTCGCCCACGCCGGCAAGCTCCAAAAATACGGCGCCTGACGGAGAGCGGCCGTTTGAACAAATCATATCTATTTTATATTATAAGTAGGAATTGAGTGATCGAGCGTTCGACATGACACGCACACGCCCTCTCCTTGCTCTCTTCGCCGGCCTGTTCATATTATCGTCCCTCTGGCCGTCCGGGCAATCGACCGTCGAGGTCTATAATCTCCGCTCTTACACCCACCCCACGCATACCCGGGTCGTCATCGACATCGGAAAGCTGCGGGAGTTCTCCTCGGCCGAGCTCAAGGATCCCGACCGGATCTACGTCGATGTCTACCAGGCCCGTCTGAATCCCATCCTGCACGGGAAGGCTTTTGTCGCCCAGTGCGATTACATCAAAGAGGTCCGGATCGCTCAGAAAAACCCGACGACCGTCCGGATGGTTGTCGAGCTCGACCTGGCGAAGGTCGATCGCTATCAGGTTTTTCCTCTCTTCGATCCCTTCCGGGTCGTCCTTGACATCTACCCCAAGGACACACCTCCGCCGCCGAAAACACCCAATGTGCCGGCTAACAAGCCGGCCCAGCCTCCCGAGCCGACCACCGCCGGCTACAGCATGGCCCGCCAGCTCGGCCTCGGCATCCGACGGGTCGTCCTCGACCCCGGACACGGCGGCGAGGACCCGGGGGCTATCGGCCGGAAAGGCCAGAAAGAGAAGGACGTCGTCCTGGCCGTCGCCGCCGAGCTGAGGAATTTGCTCGTCGCCAACGGGCTTGAGGTGACCATGACGCGGGAATCAGACATCTACATCCCGCTCGAGAACCGGACGGTCATCGCCAACCAGCAGAAGGCCGACCTTTTCGTCTCGATCCACGCCAACGCCAACCGCAACCGGAAGAAAAAGGGCGTCCAGACGTTCTACCTCAACTTCAGCCCCGACCCGCAGGTGAACGAGATCGCCGCCCTGGAGAACGCCACCTCCACCAAGACCATCGGCGCGATGCAGGACACCCTCAAGAAGATCGTCCAGAACAGCAAGATCCTGGAATCCCGCGAGCTGGCTCAAAAGATCCACGGGAATCTGGTAAAATCGCTATCCCGGCATTATTCCGATGTGGAAAGCCTGGGCGTTCGAGGCGGCCCGTTCTGGGTGCTCATCGGCGGCGAGATGCCCTCGGTGCTGGTCGAGATCTCGCACCTGAGCAACGCTCAGGAAGAGGAAAGGCTCAAGAGCCCGGCCTACCGGAAGCAGGTGGCCCTGGGTATCTACGAAGGAATTCAGGAATATATGCGCTCGTTGGGCAAAGGATAGATAGATAAACAGACGCGATTTCATAAAGGACCTGGCGCTCGGCGGGGTGCTTCTGCGCTTCGGCCCAGCGCTCCTGGGCCAGGGCAATCCCCGGCCGGATATGGCCATGGTAACGGGCGAATCTCCCGCCGCCATCACCACCGAGGCGCTGGCGGCCCTCGGCGGGATGAAGCGTTTCATCGCCAAGGGCGACAAGGTCATGATCAAACCGAACATCGGCTGGGACCGGACGCCGGAACTCGCCGCCACGACCAACCCCGAGGTCATCAGGACCCTGGTCGAGCTCTGCTACGAGGCCGGGGCTAAGGAAGTGACCGTCATGGACAACACGACCAACCAGGCCCAGCGCTGCTATGCCCGTTCCGGCATCGCCGAGGCGGCCAAGGCCGGCGGCGCCAAGGTTCCGTTCGCCAATGAGTACCATCTGAAGAAAATGGCGCTCCGGGGCGAGTGGCTCAAGGAATGGGAGGTCTTCACCGATTTCGTCGAGGCCGACAAGCTGATCAACGTCCCCATCGCCAAACACCACAGCCTCTCGCGCCTGACCATGGGCATGAAGAACTGGCTGGGGGCCATCGGCGGCGCCCGCAACCAGCTCCACCAGAAGCTCGACGAGGCCATGGTCGACCTGGCGGCTTTCTTCAAGCCCCAGCTGACCGTGCTCGACGCCTACCGGATCCTGACCCGCAACGGCCCCCAGGGAGGACGGACGTCGGACGTCAAGCTCCAAAAGACCGTCATCGCCAGCGTCGACCCGGTCGCTGCAGATATGGCCGGAGCGGGTTTCTTCGACATCCGGCCGGAGGAGCTGGTCTATCTCGGGATCGCCGCCCGGCGCGGGTTGGGACAGACCGACCTGGAGAAGTTGACCATTGAAAAAAGAGCGATCTAAAAAATACCGGGCGCTTCAACTCACCCGCATCCTCAGCCAGGCCGCTTTCTTCGGCCTCTTTTTTTATCTCCTGTTGAGGACCCATTTCACCGGCCAGGATTATATCAGTCGGGTGGAGATCTTTTTCCACTTCGACCCCTTGCTCGCTATCACCACGGCCATCGCCTCGCGGGTCCTCTTCGCCTCGTTCATCCTGGCCGCGATCACCATCGTCGTCACCCTGGTGGCCGGACGGTTTGTCTGCGGCTGGGTCTGCCCGCTGGGCTCTGTCCACCAATTCTTTTCCTTTGTTTTTAAAAAGGCCAAGCTCTTGAAACCGCGAAAAGAGGACAAGAGCGGGGGCCGTCTCGCCTGGAAATACGCCATCCTGATCGCCGTCCTCGTGGCCAGCTTCTTCACCGTCGACTTGGTGGGATTCGCCGACCCGCTGTCTTTCCTCTATCGTTCGTTCGTCACCGCCGTTGTCCCCGTGCTCGCCCGTGTCGGCGCGGCCTTCACGGGCCTTCTCTACGGCCTGAAACTCTCCTCGTTCGGCGATGCGATCGCCCAGTTCTTCGGCACCCTCTCCCTCAATCAGACCTACCAACAGGGCTTCTTCCTCGGGCTGATTTTCCTCGGCATCATCCTGCTCAACGTCTCCAAGGAAAGGTTCTGGTGCCGGTATCTCTGTCCGGCCGGCGCGCTCCTCGGGCTCCTGGCCCGCTGGAATGTGCCCAAGGTGCGCATCGACATGGAGAAATGCATCAAGTGCAACCTCTGCACGCTCCACTGTCAGACCCAGGCCAATCCCTACCCCAACGAGGAGTGGCGGAGCTCGGAGTGCGTTTACTGCTACACCTGCGCGGCTATCTGCCCCACCAAGGCCGTCCAGTTCCCGCTGAAGACCACGCCCGAGAAGATAGAGTCCATCAATCTCTCCCGGCGCAAGCTCATCTTCACTTCGGCGCTGGCGGTGATCGCCGCGCCGTTCTTTAAGATCACCCCGGCCGCCAAGCGTGCGGCGGCCAAGCTCATCCGGCCGCCGGGCGCGCTCCCCGAGCCGAAGTTTCTCCAGAAGTGCGTCAAGTGCGGAGAGTGCATGAAGGCCTGCCCGACCAACGGCCTGCAGCCGGCCCTTGACGAGGCCGGCCCGGAAGGAATCTGGACGCCGGTGCTGAAGCCGCGGATCGGCTACTGCGAGTACTACTGCTCGCTCTGCACCCAGGTCTGTCCGACCGGCGCCATTAAGGAGCTGACTATCGAGGAGAAAGTCAAGGTCAAGATCGGGTCGGCCTGGGTCAACAAAAGCCGCTGCATCCCCTATGTGCTGGGCGCGCCCTGCATTGTCTGCGAGGAGCACTGCCCGACCTCGCCCAAGGCCATCAAGCTGGTCAGGACCGAGGTCCAGCTCCTCGACGGGACGGTCCAGACTCCGCTGGCGCCGGTCATCGACCTCGACCTCTGCATCGGCTGCGGCATCTGCGAGACCAAGTGCCCGGTGGTCGACGACCCGGCCATCTTCTGCACCAGCGTCGGCGAGACGCGGTCCGAAAAGAACCGCCTCCTTCTCGATATCATCAAGCCGGCAAGTCCGCCGGGAGAGCCATCCGATCCCTACCGCTAAACGAGGATGGAGCGATGCGCGAGCTCATCCACAAGGCCAAGCCGATATTCATCGTCCTCTTCCTGGTCTATGTCCTGAGCTATACCGCAGGATATTTAGCAGGAAAGGTGAATTGGACGAATATCCCGTCTCTCCAACAAAGCCGGGTCCTGCAGTTCTCCAGCGTCCTCGAGTACAAGGTCCCGGGTTATTAAAAGGAGTCACGATGAAAAAAATAGCCCTCCTCGCCCTGGCCGCTTTGGCCTTCGCTTTTGCCACTCAGGGCTGCGTGCCTAAGGCCAAGCCCCAAGCCGTGCCGCGAACGCAGCCGCTCTGGCTCGGCTTTCATGTCTTGATCGAGAA